>Ga0228710_1005269_pt1 | contig 20135 bp, 14 predicted proteins | sample MedpolnodulmetaG_FD_177995 | JGI IMG/M metagenome (GOLD analysis project Ga0228710, IMG submission 177995) | Root nodule microbial communities from Medicago polymorpha collected in Santa Monica, California, United States - pink nodules | ecosystem: Host-associated > Plants > Roots > Nodule... | reverse complement strand
GATTATTGTTTGTTTTTTAAAACAACATATGACAAAAGATATTATACCTTTTTTTTTTTTTAAATCAGGTTTGCAATCATATTTAGGAGTATAAGTAGCTAAGTTTGTTTAATCTTAAGATTGAAAAGTTGGAGATCAAGGGTTCGAATCCTGGCAAAGAAATAAAAACATTAACATAACAATTAACATACTAATATTTCACACCTTTTTTTTAAAATCATATATAAAATAATATTTACAAGTTTGCCACCTTGTTTTGGAGGAACCGGTTCCAGAGGGGTTGTCCTTCAATGGCATCCATGTAGGTTTTTTCACCGGAACTTTCTCTTTCCCCTTACCCTCTGTATCTTTATTATTGGCATCATCCTTCCTAGAGTGCAACCAATGACATTTGGGAACATCGTGACCAATGCTTTTACAGTGCTTGCAAAAATCAGGCAGTCCTTCATACTCTATCGCCAATGGAAACACCAATCCTTCACGTTCCACCATAATCTCATAAAAGATATCTTTCGAGAGATCCAGGTCTACAAGAATGCAGGCATAATGACCATAAAGTCTGTTACGAGTTACATTATCAATGAGTAGCGGAGTTCCCACCCCGACAATATCATACAAGGTTCTTTCCATCCAATATTCTTGTGGTAGGTTCCACAATCGAATCCAAACTTGAGTGTGCGTTTGACGTTGCGTGTGCATGTTAAAATCTTTCTTCCATTCAAATAATCTGAGTAAGCCTTGCTTCAAATTCACAGTATCGGCTGCCCAAACGGTTCTCATATCATCTTGTGAGTTAAAGAAAAATTCATAAAATCCTCGGCCAAGGAATGTTAGATGCCATGGCCCCGTCCCTTTCCACAATTTTTGTAGTTTGGCAGCAAGGTCCTTGGATGTGGGCGGTTTATCTCCCTTGTTCAGAGCTAATCGACCTCTAAGGTTTGTTTTGCAAGCATCCAGTCCGCGAATATAGACATCGTCGGTGATTTTGACAGAGAGCATATCACCACACATGTAGGGCATCGGGAGAGGGTCCGATAGGGCTGATTTACCACGGAAGGTCTTGGTAAAAGAGGGCTTCGGAGAAGCTGATGTAAGCGGAGCAGTAGGAACTACGACGAGCGTTACAGGTGGTGGCACGGAAGCTGCGGTGGTATCATGTCGTATAGGTGGAGGAGCAAGCTCTGCCTGCCAGTCAAACATGGCTGGAGCAGGCTAAAATAGTAAATATGAAATATTCCTAAAAGTATATCGGTCAAAGAAGAAATTCTAAAAGGATATTACTAGAAACTATTTCTTTCTAATTAACACATAAAATGTTGTTTGTGTACTTTTTAGTTCAATGTATTCACCTTATCAAAAAAAAAAATTCAATGTATTCTGATTTTTGATTTTTTGATAGAAAGATACAATGTATTATGATTATAATTAATTAAAATTATATTACCTTATAAAATTATATATTTATTTTTTATACCTGGTGAAAAAAACTAATTATATACTATATATGAAATTATTTTCAAAGTTGGATGTCATAAATATAGCCTATGATGGCTTAGGTGTATTAATAATTTTCATAAAAATATTATTAATATATTTAATGTAATACACTGAATAATTTAATTTATTTAAAATAGTAAATATTCAAAATTGCTTAAAGTACCAGTCAAATGTCCTCGTGAACTTAGCTCAGTTGATAGGGACAATGCATAAAATATGCAAGGTCCGACGTTTAAAGCCCGATCACCACCAAAAAAAAGTATCAGTTAAAAAAAAAATTTCTAGAAGGATAGCACTTGAAAATTATTTCTTTCCAATTGATACATAAAATAATGTAGTTTGTGCACTTTTTTAGTACAATGCATTTTGATTATATTTCATTAAGATAATATTATCTTATAAATTTAATTATTTATTTGCTATACGTAGTAAAAAAAACTAATTACTACCTATTATATATGAACTTATTATAAAAGTTGGATGTCATATATATATATATATATATTTCATTATGATGACTTAAGTGTATTATTCATTGAATCTGAGACGAAAAAATTTACAACATTTTAGGGAACAAACTTCTGGCAATACTTATTATATTCATATTCTTACTAGTAATTCATATTTATTATTACTAAGAAATGAAAATATTATTTCGGTTGTCAAACCTTATCCTGGACAATTGTCCCTGAGGGACAAGTCACTTGTGTGACCATCTAGATGGTCATTTGGCATTGGTTTCAGATAGGGGAGAATATTGGTCAGGTCATCCGTCAGGGGTCTATGACTTGGCCTACTTCAACCTCAATTCGGCCTAACTCGTTTATTAAATAGATTAGGCTTAAGATTTTTTAAAAACTCATTAATTTAAATAGGCTAGGCTAAGGCATATATAAAAGCCTACTATGCCTACCAGGGCGACCCATATATATGAAATTATATATACTCTATTATATTAATAATTATTTGGTTCCTTCAAATTTTCAATACCACAATTTATTAATATTTTTGCATTTTTTTTTTTACATTTTGAGGTTTCTAATGAGTTACAAATTCTTTTATTACTCTCTGATTTCAATTCCAACGACCACACATACTTTTGGATATTACCCTCTTAATCTTTTACTATTCTCATTCTCATCTTATGTCAAATTACAAAGTAAGGAACCCTATTAACAACAACAAAAAAAAAGACAATAGATCAAATCTATGCAATACAAGCTTATTAGCCTCTACATAATGGATGTACAAGTTTTATAAAATTTTATGAGATATACATGCAGTATAATGGATGTACAGGTTTTACAAAATTTTATTGACTTATTAACTTTTTAAGAAATATATGCTTATTAGGCTCTTTTAAAAATAGGTCAAATGCTCTAGTTAATTTTTTTTTTAGTTCAAATTAGGCTTTTAAACAAGCTAATGGGTCAAGACGAGCTTTTAAAAAGGTTAGACCATAGTTAAAATAAATTCTTTGACAAAGTTAATAGACCAGACTGAAGCTTTAATTTTTTTGCAATTAGATCTGGCCTATATCTCCCTTCTAATAGACCACTTCTAGTTCCACATTTAGTGATCATGATCTGTTGGTCTAGACCGTTATCCAGTAAAATTTTGGACGGGTAACTTTCCTAACTTTGGGTCCTCTGTGTGGCACCTATATCTCCCTGCTCGAAATGGTTGTGACTTCTGCTCTTTTAATTTTTCGGGTCGAAGTCCAAAGGAATCCGCTTCACGCCTCTTTTATTTTCTTTCCCTTGTATTAGGCTCTTGTCCTTGAAGTTTCTCCGAGATAGGGATGCCAATGATTTATTCTTATCTATTTGTTACAAAATTGAGGGCATTTTTGGAAAGAAAAAAACCCAGCCCAAAATAGGTGAAAGAGGTTGTTTTCTTTATATATAGTATAGATATAAGAATATTTTAGTAATTTACTTAATTTATTATCGGGTGTGGGTACCCGTGGGTATGGGTACAATCAAATTCGTGTTCGTATCCATATAATAATGGGTAGTCAAATACCCGTTTATTATACCCATGGATACCCATTTAGCTACCTGTCTCGTGCACGTGACGGATTTTACCTGTTGGCATGAGTATTTTTGCCACCCCTACTCTAAGAGAGTTTGCTTTAGCGGCAATAAACGATTGTTTTCCTTGTAATACTTTAATTTCTTTGACTAAAAAATAAATTAAAAATTATGTTTTACTAGGCTTTTATAAAATATAATTCTTTATTTCATTTTATTTAATTTCTTATAATTACTTTAATTTATATATTTGGAAAACAACCGGTTTTCCTTGTAATATTATAATTATACGATTTTTATTTTTTACTTTTTAAAGTATTTATTTTATACTAATATAAATTTTAGCAATAAATAGATTCAGATGTTATAAAATGGTGAACTTTAATTTAATGCATACTTTTTGACAGACTAAATGATTTAAAAAGTATAAAATAAAAATAATAAGTGATAGACATCCTATACCTTTCCTTTGAAAAAAGGCGTCCTATACCTTAATAAAAATAATAAATAATTTACTTAACATTTTAAATGTAATGTGCAACAAAAACAGATTAGTAAATTGATTTAAATATGTTTTATGATAGAATATTATATTGTAATTTGATCTATAATATCAATCTTATTTAATGGGATTAAGGTTTGATCGTTGTTGTTAATCAAATATATAGGACTGGTCCCACATGTGAAATCACATTTTAATATCGAATGCATCTAAAATTCGTAATCTCTCGTAATATTAACTTATATCACACTATTGTTTTTAGGGATTTTTTGACACAAGATCATTTAGTGTATGTTTATTTGCACATTTTAAAGAGACAATTAATTTTAAAGGTGGCGACTTAGTTTTGACGTGTTTGGATGTTTTTTGATTAGATTTTTGTATTAAAACTATAAGTTGAAAATTTTGCCACTACAATTTATTTTATTATTACTGAAAAACCAAACTCACATTATGTGTAAGTCATGATAGAACCTACAACATCAATGTGTCCTTTTATTCCTCATTACACCCTTTTATTCCTTTTATTCCCCTCCTCAATTCCCTATTACATCATCAAAAAGTTCCCTATGTATCACCAACTCCAAGAAAGTCAAAAAATGGTATCTTAATCTTATCTTCCACATTTTCACTATCCCCCAAAATTGATCCACTGTTCATGTTTGTTGCAGCTGACTCAGATGATGAACCTTCTGAGTTTGAATCTGAATGATTGGATTGGTCCGCAATCTTAAGCTTTTCCATTTGGCACACATTGTTAAACTCTCTCATAGCACTGCAAGTTTTGGCAAATTCAACTTCTACCATTCTTTCTTCAAGTAATCCTAAAAATATAGCACAATAAAAAAAAATCAACATGGTCATCAATATATCATATGTCAAGTAAATTAATATATGATCTTTAATATAAACCAAGCCATGAGAGAAAATAACAAAATTTTCAGGCAATTTAAAGGTTTAAATGAGAATCACTGTTAAATGAGGCCGATGCAGCTTCAATCAAAGTTGCAAAGACATAAAAAAAATGATATTGCAATTATTGTTGTAGTCGTAGACCAGTATTTAAAATTGTTGATAATCTAAAATAAAGGATTCAAAGTATACCCATTTCTGAACTAGGTAAAGTCCTAGTGAGGTTGAGATTGGATTCATCAATGGGACTTGTGATGGCAAATTTTGCTGGGATTTCATATGTCAGCTTTTCCATTCTTGCAATAGATGACAGTAGTTCCCTTTGCCTTCTAGCCTTGATCACATGAAAATGATTTTTCAAGGCATTGTCTGTTCTTCCAGGAAAGTGTTTGCAAATGTGTGCCCATTTGTTACCATGAAGTGTATGAAGCTGCAAAAGCATCTCCTCTTCATCCTTACTTAAAGATTCTCTTTTGATGCTAGGATCTAGCTGATTAAGCCACCTTAATCTACAGCTTTTCCCTGCAATTACCATTATCACAAAAAAAAACTAAATGTTAAATTACGAATAAATATCGAAATTAAAGAAATTTCTAATCGAATTAGAATACTTATGCAATTTTAATTAAAAAACAAAAAAAAAAAAACAAAACGTACAGCTTGAAAATGTTCAATTCTTTTCTCAAAAAAATTGTAAAAAAATTAAATTAAAAATAAATTATAAACAAATTTAAAAAAAAAAACAATTTCGTTAAATAATAAACTAGTAAATTTTTTAAAATTTAATAAATAAAAATTTGTTATGTAGCGTAGGACCAGACCTGATCTTCCATGCAATTGTTTAGCAATGTTGTTCCAATTCTTAGCACCATCATCAGCGATAAGTTGTTTAAGTTTAGCATCTTCAGATGGTTTCCAATGAGCTTTGGAAGGCTTAGTGATCCTAAAATTCCCTCCATTGTTTTGGACCATACTCTCGTTATTTTGGATCACCGGAGGGTTCGAAATCCCAAAGGGTATTTTGGACTTTTCAGACTCATTGTTAGCAACATGACTCGAAATCCCAAAGGGTACTTTGGCTTTGGACTTTTCAGAATCAATGTTACCAACATGACCCTGAAGGGGAGTAGAAGATGATGATGGAAGTTGAGAAGAAAGGGTAATTTTCAAGTCCGAAGACAAACCATAACCATCATTGTTCAAGTTTAGTAAACTCATGGTGATAAAAAAGAAAAAAAAGCTTTAACTTTAGATAAATGAGAATTTTTTTCTTCTATTTTCTAAATGCTACTAGTAGTGAAAAAAATAAGCAAGTAATAAATAAGGTCAAGAAAGACAAATCAAAGGATACAAAAATAAAAAATATAAACTGAGTCACGTGAATAAGAGAAGAAAGACAACATTTTAAAAAAAAGAAGCTAAAGCACGAATTAAAAAGAGATGTTTTAATTAGTTATTCTCATTTCCTACAAACATAATAAAAGAGAAAAGCGGAGCAAAGAAAAAAAGAAGAGTGTGAGATATCATTTGGGATGAGAATAAAGCCCACATGATTCTGTTTGCTCTTGATGTGTGAGATATCATTTGGGATGAGAGTATGACGCTTTTATAGACTTAATTGTGGTCAGTGAAGGATAATATTTAATAATTGTTTTTTAAAACGGAGACTAATATTTAATTTAAAGTAAAAATATTGATTAAAAAATAATTAAGAGGTTTGACGTTGATTTATTTTTATTGTTTTAATTAAAAAGTATTGGTCAAAAACGTATTCATTGCCACTATCACACACTTCAACCACACGCTTTAACTTTCCATTCATGTAAAAGCTCAAAGTAGTAGCTTCAATAATTCCACGCGAACACATCCAACACACATCCATCACAAAAGAAAAACGATTATTAAGTTGAAGAGACTCATATAATCTCATTCAATTGCTGTTAGGTTTTATATTTGATTTTTTTTTTTTAAGATTGTATTGAAAATTGATAAGATTGTATAAGAGTGTCTCCTCAAAAATATTTGTATAAGAGTATAAAATGTAATGTCTGTCATCTTTGAAATTGATTTTGTAGTAAGAATGATGGGATAAGAGTATTCATAATTACTTACTATTTTTATAACATTTTTTTAAGCAAATGGGGTGCAGATGATGACAACTGCAACACCCTAGATATATAGATAAAAGCGAAGAACAAAAAGAGAGGGGGGACATGAACTAAAACCCTCTACAGCAAAACAGCTAAAAACCCACAAAAGAGAAGAAAATAAAAAACAACGAAACCAAAAGGAAAACAAAAGAGAGCAAGTAAAGGAAACAAACTCAAAGAAAGTCTTCGAGTCAATCAGGTAACTTACCCCTAGAGCGGGTATTGTGAACATGAAAACCCTTCTTCAAATTCTTTTTTGTGGCCTTTGAAACTACTTTAGTGAAAGGCTCCTTCGTAGTAGCAGAACGATTCCTCATATAATTGACAGCAGCCGCTATCTCTTCCTCATTGGTATACACCCGAGGCCCCGTGTTTGTAGAGGCATTTCCTTTCCAAACATTTGGCCTTAAAACCTCCATGTCGTGAGCGACTTTGGGATTTAAATTATGATAAGCAACAATATCATTTGATTTTGTCGTTGCATCACTCCATAAACCAACCGAACGCATATCAGGATAATGTTTTCTTTGTTGTTCACTATTAGCTGAATTGGAAGAGTTGGATCCAAAGACCTCATGAATAGCCTTTTTAGAGCGTTCTTCAGTAGAAACACTCAAAATCTCATTACCTTTGGCACCTATGTCATCTGGATGTGAGGTATCAATACCAATTTCCCCATCAACAATAGTTTTCAAATTAGTACTATCCACAAATCCCAAAAGGGGATTGCTATCAGCACATGTTTCAGTAACATTATTTTCCACACATTCAATTGATTCCTTAGCCAAATCTTCCTTCTGAACATGACTAGATTTATCCCCTAAACCCTTATGCTTCTTAAAAGTATCTGATTTCTCTTGATCCACTTTCACAAGTTTGCAAGATGAAAAACTATGACCAATGTTATGACAATGCGAACAAAAAGAGGCAGATTTTCATAATCAACTTTAACAAGAAAAGCATAACCTTCTCTTTCAACCCATAATTTATGTCTGATTTTAGCAGATAAATCAATGTCAATCAGAACTCACGCGAAATGACCAAAAGATCTCTCAAGAGGACACTTACTTGTTGCAGCATCCAAAATCATTGGTGATCCAATACTGCTAGCAATTGCAAAGATAATATTAGGACTCCAATATTCCTAAGGCAATTCTAGTAGACGAACCCAACATTGTGTTGTTGTCTTCTTGTGATTGTTCGAATTAAAATCGGGAGACCAAGCAAATAGTTGGAGAATACCAAACTTTAGGCTCCAGGAAAGCACGGAACGAACACGTTGGATATCCTCAAAAGAGAAAACAAATTCATAGAAACCTCTTCCCAAAGAAACAATACCCCATTTACTTAAAGGCTTCCATAAGATATTCAATTTAGCAAGTAAGTCTTCCAGTTTCAAGGGAGTCTCCTTTAGACAAAATCAACCTTGTAATCGTTCTCAGGAATTTTGATAGCCAAATTATCTCCTTTCAAAATAGGCTTCGGAAATTGACAAAGAGGGATAGCACAAGTCTTACTCAACACATGAGCAGATTTTGCACTTACACCTTCACATTAGGAACCACAACTTCTTTGAAAGTTTTAACAGGCATGGAATTATCCAAAGCAGGCACCGACTTTTCAACCACTGGTACACCAGAAGCAACAGTAACATTGGTTAAGTTGGAAGCTCCATTCAAAGGCACAGACAGAGGCAGAGACACCCCACTGAACCCAATAAGTTCATTCACACACAAACGAGAACCTGAAAAACTAGATTTTTCATCCATGGCTGACAGAAAAACAAGCAAGGTATCGATGTAAAATAACCCCAAAACTAATCCAGCAACTGATGTCAAACACGAACGATTAACAGAACCGACCAACGCCGCTGATCTAGGAGACGTGGACGGTTGTTGAAGGCCGACCAAGAGGGGATCAAACACTGTTCATCTCATCCATGTCGTCGAAGTTGTACGCGAGAGCTTTTTGAGATCACTGTTCTCACTGTTCGCGAGAGCTTTCATTCCTCATGGGTTTCCCCCTATTTTTATTTTGGCAAGTCACTATTTTTATAACATGAAAGGTTTACTAGGAGATAAAAAAAATGGAAAATTCTATGGTGAAGTCATGAAAATGACTTTTTTAGTAAAGTTAACACTATAACATCAAAAATGTAATGAGTAACACCCCATTGTTTGTACAATGACATCAAAAGTTCAATTCTCGTAGTATCATCAATTCATCAGATTAATAAGACTACACTTAATCTAATTTTATCCTACCTTGTTATAAGCGTAACACCCCACAAAGTGTAACACTTAAGACTATCACATAATATCATCAACTTTGTTTGCATGTCAAAGATTCCAACGATAAAATAGTACCTGTAAGTCCAAGATGTTGTAAGCATTACTAGATGAATTACTATTGATCATTAATCAGTAATCAACAATTTAAAAATGAATCAAACATTAAGATCAAAATTAACTTTTTTAAAAAAGTCAGTTTCTTGACTGCACCGTAGAAGCTCCCAAAAAAAATTCCACGTTCAAATGATATAATATTTGAAACGATTTTATAAAGATCGACATACATCAATTTAGAAACCAATTTACATGCCAATTTACTTACTATTTAACATCAAGTGGTTCTCTTATTTTATAATTCTTGTTTTAGAAAGTACTGATATAGTCAAATTTTGTGAGGGACTAATATACTCCCTCCGTCTCATAATTATTGTCTCTTTAATATTTTTTATTCTTTTTAAAATAATTGTCACTTTACAATACCGATGCAACATTTTTTTTCCCACTATTATACCCTTATTTATTGAATGTCATCCAACTTAACTACTCAACTAATTACAATTAATAAGGGTGTTTTAGTAAATGATACTAATTTTACCATTGAAATCAACATAATTAATCATTTCCTTAATAATCGTGCACAAATAGGGGCGGATCTAGACATGATGATTTGGTGTGGGAAAATTTTAAAAGAAATTTTTTAGTGTACATTTGATTTATAATACGATGTATATATTAGTAATGCGAAAATTAAACAGAAAAGGTACTATAGCGAAGTGGCTAAAGCATGTTTGTTACATCTCCAATTCTCAAGTCCAAATCCATCCCATCCATCACACTTTTGATGATTTTCTCCTTAAAATATGATTTTCTTCTTAAAAAAAAGTGCTACACGTTGATTTGTGAAACATTGTCCAATTATCTCATATATATTATCTTTTCAGTCTACTATAATAATAATAAAAAATATTTGGGTTGTAATCTGGTGTGGCAGCTGCCACACCATGCCTAACACTAGATCCGTCCCTGTGTACAAACTTTAAACGATTAATATCGTGAGACGAAGGGAGGAAGTAGTACAATTGAATACAAGAGAAGTGTATGGTTTATCTGTTTAACAAAACAAACACATTAGTGTGTGTCATGTTCATGCAATTCAAGAACCGCTCGTGTGGATTGTCAGCATCACTGAACATTTCTTGTTATGTTTCTCGAGGTTTGAGCAAAACTAAAATATGTTTGGTTGTTTGTGCAAATTGAAAACTGCTTTTGCTTCCAAAAGAAGAAAAAAGGAAACAATAGCTTAAGGGGGGAAAATATATCACTGTGAAATTAAAAAAATATATATGTTTAGAAATACAAATATTTTAAATGAATTTTAGTTATCTCAAATAATTAATCTTCGTGGTTATACACGAGCATATCTTATCTAACCAAGGAAAAAACATATGTTGGATGATCATTTTTTTGTAATAAATAATTTTTTTTTTTTTATCAAGTAGCATAGTGGCTTGAATAAATGGGTGTCTTGAGTTAGAGCCCCGTTCCCTGCTTATTTTTTTGAAAAAGTCAAACTAGCCCACTTAAGTTATACGACTCCTGCATATATTATGCAACCAATTGTGTTTTGACCCATGCATATATTATGCAACGTCCTTACCAAATGAGTTCCGGCCCTAGCTTTTTTTTGAAAGGTATTTAAATATTTAATTTAATGCAATGAATAATTCATTTGATTTAAAATAGTAAATATGAAATATTCCTTATATTATATCAGTCAAAGAAGAAATTTTAAAAGGATATTACTATAAAACTATTTCTTTCTAATTAACACATAAAACGTAGTCTGTGTGCTTTTTAGTTCAGTGTATTTTCATTTTTTGTTTTTCTAAAAGGAAGATACAATGTATTATGATTATAATTAATTAAAATTATATTATCTTATAAAATTAAATATTTATTTTCTATACCTGGTGGAAAAAAAAACTAATTATATACTATATATGAAATTATTTTCAAAGTTGGATGTCATAAATATAGCCTATTATGGCTTAGGTGTATCAATAATTTTCATTAAAATATTATTAAAATATTTAGTGTATACAATGAATAATTTAATTTATTTAAAATAGTAAATATTCAATATTGCTTAAAGTAGTAGTCAAAGGTCCTCGTGAGCTTAACTAAGTTGATAGGGACAATACATAAAATATGCAAGGTCCGGGGTTCAAACCTCGAACACCACAAAAAAATACCAGTAAAAAAAAATACTAATATATTAGAATGATATTACTTGAAAATTATTTCTTTCCAATTAATACATAAAATAATGTAGTTTGAGTACTTTTTTAGTACAATGCATTTTTATTATATTTCATAAAGAATATATTATCATACAAATTTAAATATTTATTTGCTGTACATAGTAAAAAAAAACTAATTATCTATTATATAAGAACTTATTATAAAAGTTGGATGTCATAAATATATATATATATATATATATATATATGATGACGACTCAAGTGTATTATTCATTGAATCTGAGACGAAAAAATTTACAACATTTTAGAGAACAAACTTCTGGCAATTCTGATTATATTCCTATGCATATATACTAGTAATTCATATTTATTATTACTAAGAAATGAAAATGTTATTTCGGTTGTCAAGCCTTAACCTGGACAATTGTCCCTGAGGAACAAGTGTGACTGTGTGACCATCTAGATGGTCATTTGACATTGGTTTTAGATAGGGGATGAAATAGGTCAGGCCATCCGTCAGGGGCCTATGACTCGGCCTACTTCAAGCATAGCACAACCTAGCTCGTTTATTAAATAGATTAGGCTTAAGATTTTTTACAAAAACTCGTTAATTTAAATAGGCTATGCTAAGGCATATATATAAGCCTACTATGTCTACCAGACCGACCCATATATATGTAATTATATATACTACATTATATTAATAAATATTTGGTTCCTTCAAATTTTCAATACCACAATTTATTCATATTTTTGCAAAATATTTTTTTACAATTTGAGGTTTCTAATGAGTTACAAACTTCTTTTAATCTTTTTCAATTCCAATGACTACACATACTTTTGGGCATTACTCTCTTAATCTTTTACTATTGTCATTCTCATCTTATTTCAAATTATAAAGTAAGGAACCCTATTTACAACAAAAATAAAAGACAATAGATCAAATATATGCAATACAAGCTTATTAGCCTCTACAAAATGGATGTACAAGTTTTATAAAATTTTATTAGATATACATGCAATATAATGGATGTACATGTTTTAAAAAAAATTATTGACTTATTTACCCTTTAACAAATATATGCTTATTATGCTCTTTTAATATTAGGTCAAATGCTCTATTTAATTTTTTTAGCACAAATTAGGCTTTTAGACGAGCTTTTAAAAAGGTCAGACCATAATTAAAATAAATTCTTTGACAAAGCTAATAAACCAGACTGAAGCTTTAATTTTTTCACCATTAGATCTAGCCTATATCTCCCTGCTAATAGACCACCTCTAGTTCCACATTTAGCGATCATGATCTGTTAGATTAGACCGTTATCCAGTGAAATTTTGGATGGGTAACTTTCCTAACTTTGGGTCCCCTATGTGGCACCTATATCTCCCTGCTCAAAATGGTTGTGACTTCTGCTCTTTTAATTTTTCGGGTCGAGGTCCAAAAGAATCCACTTAACGCCTCTTTTATTTTCTTTCCCTTGTATTAGGCTCTTGTCCTTGAAGTTTCTCCGAGATAAGGATGTCAATGATTTATTCTTATCTATTTGTTACAAAATTGAGGGCGTTTTTGGAAAGAAAAAGTCAGCCCAAAAGAGCTGAAAGGGGTTGTTTTCTTTATATATAGTATAGATATAAGGATATTTTAGATTTAATTAATTTATTATCGGGTATGGGTACCCGTCGGTATAGGTACAATCAAATCTGTGTTCGTATCCATATAATAATGGGTTGTCAAATACCCGTTTATTATACCCGTGGATACCCATTTAGCCACTTGCCTCGTGTCCGTGATGGATTTTACCTGCTGGCATGAGTATTTTTGCCACCCCTACTCTGAGAGAGTTTGCTTTAGCGGCAAGGAACAATTGTTTTTCTTGTAATACTTTAATTTCCTTGAATAAGAAATGACTAAGGGAGATTGCGAGCGCAATTGGAACTCCTCTACTAATTGACTCAGCCACGCAAAACCGAGTCTTCGAACACTATGCCCGTATTTTGGTGGAGATGGACCTGGCAAAACAACTCTTCCACGAGGTAATGATTGAGAGGGATTGTTTTTCTTTTTCAATCAAAATTATTTATGAAAGATTGTCGACATTTTGCACTCACTGTAGAAACATTGGACATCACATTACCTATTTTCGGTGGCTGCACCTCACCAATGTTACTCATGTGAATGACAAATAGAAGAAAATTGTCCTACAGAAACAACAAACTCAGAAATGGCAGCCCAAAGATAATCCAGACGGCATAGGTTCATCTACAACTTTCAAAGCTCCGGTGATTAATGACGTTGCAGCTGGCAATACAATACCACAACATGATGCTATTCAATTACTATCACAATCTGGTGCCACAGCCGGACAGGATGAGTAATAGCCAATTGATGTGTCCACTCTGGATTTTGAAGTGGAAGAGCACACGGTCCAACAGACTGACATAGAGCACACGGTCCAACAGACAGACAGAGCCCTTGGCTATAACTTTTGAGGTACATAATGTTGAAGATTAAATTCACAAGGAGCGGTTACCTAGTACATCAGTCCATGTCTTGGAGGAAATCACTTAAACTTAGAAGGATAGTCATGATGTAAACACTATAGCAATACCCCAACCACCGTTTATTGGTGTTATGGAATTGGAACGGAATGCACAAACTCAAACAAGGCCGAACATTACAGCAAAAAATGAGAGTAACGAAACAGAAGTTCAGATTATGCATGATAATATTGCTCACGTGCATGTTTTTCCTACTCTGCACCAAGATGTTAAGGTTTCTAAAAATGTCCAGAGAGACTCGGATTTATGGGCTCGTATTCGTGAATATGACCAACGGACGACGGATGAAGGTTTCACGCAAGTATTGTCCAAGAAGCAGCAGCAGGCAGTGAAAAAGCAAGTGTTAGGAAACACTTCGTATAACACCCGTGCAAAGGGTACAAAACCTCCTTCATAATGAATCTACTTTATTGGAATGTCCGAGATGAGACAGAGCTGCACTTGGACTTCTTATGTGATAGAGTTGGTTGGCCTAACTATAAGTTTCCTTAGGTCTCTGTAGTTTGCTTTAGCATTTTTTTTGTTTTTGGTCTTTTGAGGTTTTTGGCCTAGTCCCCCCTCTTTTTGTATATATTTTTCCCCTTTTTTAATAAAATTTTAGAGTTTGGCGGCATAGGAAGGAGGTTTCCCGGGATACCAACCTAGTTGGATTGTCGGTGTTTCCTCTTGATGCATGTCCTCTCTCCTTTCCTAGCAAAAAAGAAATGAATTAAAAATTATGATTTACTTAGCTTTTATAAAATATAATTCTTTATTTGATTTTATTTAATTTCTTATAATTACTTTAATTTATATACTTGGAAAACAACTGGTTTTCCTTGTAATATTAAAATTATACTATTTTTATTTTATACTTTTTAAAGTATTTATTTTATACTAATATAAATTATAGCAATTAATAGATTCAGATGTTATACTAAAATTAATTCACATACTAAATAAATGGTCAACTTTAATTTAATGCAGACTTTTTGACAGACTAAATAATTTAAAAAGTATAAAATAAAAATAAAAATAATAAGTGATAGACATCCTATACCTTTCCTTAAAAAAAAAGGCATCGTATACCTTAATTAAAAAAAACTAAATAATTTATATAACATTTTAAATGTAATGTGCAACAGAAACACATTAGTAAATTGATTTAAATATGTTTTATGATAGAATATTATATCGTAATTTGATCTATAATATCAATCTTTTTTAATGGGGTTAAGGTTTGATTGTTGTTGTTAATCAAATATATAGGATTGGTCCCATATGTGAAATCACATTTTAATATCGAATGCATCTGAAATTCATAATCCCTCATGATATTGACTTATATCACACTATTTTTTTTTTTAGGGATTATATGACATAGTATCATTTAGTGTATGTTTATTTCCAAAATTTAAAAATACAAAATTAATTTAAAAGGTTCCTTAAAACAATATTTAAATGTTAGGAATTAGTTTTGACTTGTTTAGATGTTTTTAATTAGATTTTTTTTTCTTCAGTATCTTGATTAGATTTAATTTTGTATTAAAACTAGAAGTTGAAAATTTTGCCATTACAATTTATTTTATAATTACTGAAAAACGAAACTCACATTATGTGTAAGTCAGGATAGAACTACAACATCAATGTGTCCTTTTATTCTCCATTACACCCTTTTTTTTCCTTTTATTCCCCTCCTCAATTCCCTATTACATCATCAAAAAGTTCCCTATGTATCACCTACTCCAAGAAAGTCAAAAAATGGTATCTTAATCTTATCTTCCACATTTTCACTATCCCCCAAAATTGATCCACCGTTCATGTTTGTTGCAGCTAACTCAGATGGTGAACCTTCTAAGTTTGAATATGAATGATTGGATTGGTCTGCAATCCTAAACTCTCTCATAGCACTGCAAGCTTTTGCAAATTCAGCTTCAACCATTCTTTCTTCAAGAAAACCTAAAAGTATAACACAATAAAAAAATCAACAACATGGTCATAAATATATCATATGTCAAGTAAATTAATATATGATATTTAATATAAACAAAGACATGAGAAAAAATAACAAAATTTTGAAGCAATTTAAAGGTTTACATGAAAATCATTGTTAAATGAGGCCAATGCAGCTTCAGTCAAAGTTGCAAAGACATTAAAAAATATGTTATTGCAATTATTGTTGTAGTCACGAACCAATATTTAAAATTGTTTGATAAGCTGAAATAAAGGATTCAAAGTATACCCATTAGTGAACTAGGTAAAGGCCTAGTGAGGTTGAGATTGGATTCATCAATGGGACTTGTGATGGCAAATTTTGCTGGGATCTCATATGTCAGCTTTTCCTTTCTTGCAATAGATGATAGTAGTTCCCTTTGCCTCCTAGCCTTAATCACATGAAAGTGATTCTTTAGTGCATTGTTTGTCCTTCCAGGAAAGTGTTTGCAAATGTGTGCCCATTTGTTACCATGAAGTGTATGAAGCTGCAAAAGCATCTCCTCTTCATCCTTACTTAAAGGTTCTCTTTTGATGCTAGGATCTAGCTGATTAAGCCACCTTAATCTACAACTTTTCCCTGCAATTACCATTATCACAAAAAAAAACTAAATGTTAAATTACGAATAAATGTTGAAATTAAAGAAATTTCTAATCGAAATACAATACTTATGCAATTTTAATAAAAAAAAAACAAAATGTACCGCTTGGAAATGTTCAATTTTTTTTCAAAAACAAATTTGTAAAAGAAAATCAATTAAAAATAAATTATAAACAAATTTAAAAAAAAACAATTTTGTTAAATAATAAACTAGTAAATTTTTTAAAATTTAATAAATAAAAATTTGTTATGTAGTGTAGGATCAGACCTGATCTTCCATGCAGTTGTTTAGCAATGTTGTTCCAATTTTTAGCACCATCATCAGCGATAAGTTGTTTAAGCTTAGCATCTTCAGATGGTTTCCAATGAGCTTTGGAAGGCTTAGTGTTCCTAAAATTCCCTCCATTGTTTTCGACCATGCTCTCATTAGTTTGGATCACTAGAGGGTTCGAAGTCCCAAAGGGTATTTTGGACTTTTTAGACTCATTGTTAGCAACATGACTCGAATTCCCAAAGGGTAATTTGGACTTTTCATAATCAATGGTACCAACATGTCCCTGAAGGGGAGTAGAAGATGATGATGGAAGTTGAGAAGAAAGGGTAATTTTCAAGTCCGAAGACAAACCATAACTATCATTGTTCAAGTTTAGTGAACTCATGGTGATGAAAAAGAAAAAAAAAAAGCTTTAACTTTAGAAAAATGAGAATTTTTTTCTTCTATTTTCAAAATGCTACTAGTAGTGAAGAAAATAAGCAAGTAAAAAATAAGGTAAAGAAAGACAAATCAAAGGATACAAAAATAAAAAATATAAACTGAGTCACATGAATAAGAGAAGAAAGACAACATTTTTAAAAAAAAGAAGTTAAAGCATGAATTAAAAAGAGGTGTTTTATTTAGTTATTCTCATTTCCTACGAACATAAGAAAAGAGAAAAGCGGAGCAAAAAAACAAGAAGAGTGTGAGATATCGTTTGGGATGAGAGTAAAGCCCACATGATTCTGTTTGCTCTTGCTGTGTGAGATATCATTTGGGATGAGTGTATGACGTTTTTATAGACTTAATTGTGATCAGTGGAGGCTAATATTTAATAAAAGAAATTTAAAGGGAGACTAATATTTAATTTAAAGTAAAAATATTGATTAAAAAATAATTAAGAGGTTTGACGTTGATTTATTTTTTATTGTTTTAATTAAAAAGTATTGGTCAAAAACGTATTCATTGCCACAATCACACACGCTTTGACTTTCCATTCATGTAAAAGCTTAAAGTAGTAGCTTCAATAATTCCACGCGAACACATCCAACACATATCCATCACAAAAGAAAAACGATTATGAAGTTGAAGAGACTCTTATAATCTCATCAATTGTTGTTAGGTTTTATATTTGATTATTTTTTTGAGATTGTATTAAAAATTGATAAGATTGCATAAGAGTGTCTCCTCAAAAATAATCGTATAGAGTGTAAAATGTAATGTCTGTCATCTTTGAAATTGATTTTGTAGTAAGAATGATGGGATAAGAGTATTCATAATTACTTACTATTTTTATAACATGAAAGGTGTAGGATAAAAAAATTCCACGTTAAAATGATATAATATTTGAAAAGATTTTATAAAGACCTACATACATCAATTTAGAAACCAACTTACATATCAATTGATGAGTTGGGTGTAATATAAAAACTTACTATTTAACATCAAGTGGTTCTATTATTTTATAATTCTTGTTTTAGAAAGTACTAATATAGTCGAATTTTCTGAGGGACTAATATAGTAAAATTGAATACAAGAAAAGTTTATGGTTTATCTGTTTAACAAAACAAACACATTAGTGTGTGTCATGTTCATGCAATTCAAGAACCGCTCGTGTGGATTGTCAGCATCACTGAACATTTCTTGTTATGTTTCTTGAAGTTTGAGCAAAACTGAAATATGGTTGGTTGTTTGTTCAAATTGAAAACTGTTTTTGCTTTAAAAAAAGAAAAAGGAAATCAAAGATGAAGGAGAAAATATATACTATATGACAAACGCCACCTAACTTGTATCCTCAAGGGTATTTTTTTTTTTTTGAGAGGAAAAAAAACATGTATCCTTGAAGACACAACTCATTATAGAAAAATATGTATTAAAAGTCGTGCATTCAACTTCTTAAAAGTTGACATGTTATGTTTTCCAATGCAAACTTGCTCTTTTTAGGTTGCTTAACATGTGCTCTAAGGGCACAGGTTAACATGACCCTATATATATATATGAGTTTTGTTAAAACACACTTATGAAGGTGCCTTTTAACAAATGCTTATAAGATAACTTGCTAAAAAACACCTTCATAAAAACACTTGGAGAATGCACCATTGTGTGGTAAAAATATAGATATTTAGGTTTCTTTATCAACTAATTTAAGATTAAATTTTTCATGGGTGCTTATAAAAAAATATATATATTTAGAAATACAAATCTTTTAAATGAATTTTAGTTCTCTCAAATAATTAATCTTCGTGGTTATACACGAGAATATCTTATCTAACCAAGGAAAAACATATGTTAAATGATCATTTTCTGGTAATAAATGATTTTTTTTTTGTCAAGTATCATAGTGGCTACAAATTCAGCTCTTAAGGTGAACAAAAAGGTGTCTTGAATTAAGCCCCGACCCCTACTTATTTTTTTGAAGAAGTCAAACTAGCCACTGAAATTGTTTGACCCCTGCATATATTATGCAACCAACTGAGTTTTGACCCATGCATATCCCAACTGAGTTCCAACCCCTGCATTTTTTTGAAAGGTTTTTAAATATTTAATTTAATGCAATGAATAATTTATTTGATTTAAAATAGTGAATCGTCATAATATTCCTAAAGGGTTATTGTCCCTCCATAAAGGCTCCATAGCCTCATTTAAAGGTATAATATCCCTAAAAAAGGACTTAGAAGCCCAAGGTGCGTTCCCATCTAGACGCCGCCTCTATACACTTCTAGAAACAGTTAAGAGAACGCCTAAATACCCAAAACGCCCCTATTACTTGTTGGTTAAGAAAGCCCATATCAGGCCCAAAAAAGGCTATAAATACAAACAGAAGAGATGACTCTAGAGATCAAATAATCATTCACAAATCCTAAAATACAAAGAAAACCCTAACTCTCTTTACCGTACTTTTTTGACAAGTACAAATAGTAAATATGAAATATTCCTTAAAGTATATCGGTCAAAGAAGAAATTCTAAAAGGATATTACTTGAAACTATTTCTTTCTAATTAACACATAAAATGTTGTTTGTGTACTTTTTAGTTCAATGTATTCGCCTTATCAACAAAAAAATTCAATGTATTCTGATTTTTTTTTTTTTTTTGTTAGAAAGAT
>Ga0228710_1005268_pt1 | contig 20136 bp, 10 predicted proteins | sample MedpolnodulmetaG_FD_177995 | JGI IMG/M metagenome (GOLD analysis project Ga0228710, IMG submission 177995) | Root nodule microbial communities from Medicago polymorpha collected in Santa Monica, California, United States - pink nodules | ecosystem: Host-associated > Plants > Roots > Nodule... | reverse complement strand
ATATATAGGAAAGAGCATACAAAAATAAAAAAAGACCTGTAATATAGGACCTGTAGAAAATTGGTGGCAGGGATATTTTACTTTAAGAAACTAAGAAGCAAGATTTTTTTTTTTTAAGGATGAGAAGCAAGATTAAATGGCTGAGTTAAGAGGCGCGTGTATCATATGCAAATCTTTCATGGCTGTGTGTTTTTAAGGAGTATTGAATCCACCTTTTTTTAATTTAATTGGTTGATTTATTTTTTATTTTAATCGATGTAAAACAAGTGGAACTTGTTAATTCATTGTTCTTTAACCATTGTCCTAGAGGTAGCATTACCCTTATTATATTATAAAAATGTATAAGTTTAAAACCTACAAGTTTATTAAAGGAGAAAATATAGAATTAAGAGAAGAGAAGAATATAATTTAAACCTCTCATAAAAAATATGACTGTATTTTTTTTTACATTTTAAATTGAAGCGAAGATGAATGTATACTAATCTACTTTAAAGAAGACGGATGTAATTTACTCTAGATATATTATTTGATTAACAAATTTTCAAAAACTTTTGAGATAACCAAAGATACGCAATTCAATAAAAATATTGATATGAAAATCAAAACAAACAAAAAAATGATTAAAAAAGATAAAAAAAAAAAAAAATCGTAGATGAAGGATATAATACATTATGTTGTCATAAAAAGATTGATCAATTAACATATTACTTGTCTATAAATCTTAAGTCGGCCGACGAAAACGTTAAAATTATTAGGTTAGACATCATGATTGGATTTCAAAAATCGACTTTACAAATTTTCATCGACAATTGTCATTTTATTTATCTATCATAAATAATAACGATTCTTTTATAATACTCTTTTTTGAACGAATTCGTGACGCCCACTTACCGCGGTTCAGCAGAACCAATTGATTTTGGAGGTAATAGTCATTTTAGTCCCTCAATATGCAACGAGTAGCCACAATAGTCATTTAATGATTGAAATTTCAAAATATTCTTTGATTGTGCACTTCATTAGTTAAAATAGTATCTGATATTAAATTGCTTCATTAATATTGTCATATTAGTCATTCAATATACTTACGTATTGTCATATCGGTCCTTATAAGTATTACGTAACTTATTATCATTTTAATTCTTACATGAAAAGAGTTATTGTGAGTATTTAAAGATTATTTAATGCCAGAGACAATTTTGACTAACAAATGCACAATCAATGAGTATTTTAAAATATTTTTATATTAATCGATTATTGTGACTACTTATTACACATTAAAGGATTAAAGTGATCATTAAGTCCTTGATTTTGTGAAGATAGAATGGATTTCATTGAGTGACAATGAGCAACATCGATTCGTGTGGTTGGCTTTTATGGGGTCCACTTATACGAGTGGCACGATATGTAGTAGTACTATTTGGACCTTGTTTTATTCGGTCAAGATTTACACCGCAATGGTAATAATGTTATCACACATCAACCACAAGCCTTTTCTAGGAGCCATTCATGACTCATTGTCATTTCTCTTTCTATAAATAAGTGCTTATTTTATGCACATACTCACTTTCACTTTCACTTTGACAACAAACAATGAACTCTCTTCATGCTGTAGCAATAGCTTTATGCTGTGTAGTGGTTGTGCTTGGAGAGTTACCCTTCTCTTCAAATGCACAGCTTGATCCATCCTTTTACAGGAACACTTGTCCAAATGTTAGTTCCATTGTTCGTGAAGTCATAAGGAGCGTTTCTAAGAAAGATCCTCGTATGCTTGGTAGTCTTGTCAGGCTTCACTTTCATGACTGTTTTGTTCAAGTATGTATACTTTCTAGTTTTTGCATATTTATTCATTCACTCACTACATGTCATGTTTTGCTCATTGTGTATGACATGCTATAAACTCTTGACTTCTTACTATAATCTTATAGAAGTATTATCTTCTCATTTAAGTATAGTTAGTTCATAGTAAGATATAATATAAATTAGAACAATATCAAATATAGCAAATCAAGAATATATCTAGCATATTTTGTCAAAAATATATATATCTAGCATATCCTTGTGCTGCTCTTATATGTTATAAAGCTAAAGGTCGTATTGCTCTAAAGGCACATGTTATCCAATCTAAAAGTAAAAACATTTTCTTAATTTTATGTATTCAATTAATTATAAGTTAAAAAATTAAATTCAAAGTATAGATTTCAACAAAATATTTATACTTTTCAGTTATTAACTTTGTTTCTTAAAGATGTAAGTTGGCATTCTCTTAAAACTAATAGTAAAAAATATTAAGTAATATACCAACTTGAGTTGGAATAGCCACTTTACTTACATGCTTAGGTAAATAATACTTGAGTTGAAGTATTATTTTAATAAGGTGTTCACATTTAATTAGTATATCCGTATATGACGGTGGGTCGAACAAGATTAATTATATCCATTGAATGTTGTAACATGTCAGTAATAAAAAAAATACATTATTAATTTTCTCAACCAAAAAACAATACATTATAACATTCTTAAGTAGATATTTCCCACCTCAGAACTAATCATTCAACACTCTGTTTTAATGTTCTTTCTAAATTATTGCAAACTTAGTAATACAAAGAGATTGTATAAAATACTATTTTCTGTTAAAGTTATCCATGGCCAAAAAAATTTAAAATCTGTTATATAAAGTTGTCCGGCTACAATAATATGCATATTATTATTATATGATAATAGTTTTCATTATGTGATCTATGACTGTAATAGGGTTGTGATGCATCAGTTTTACTGAACAAAACTGATACCGTTGTGAGTGAACAAGATGCTTTTCCAAACAGAAACTCATTAAGAGGTTTGGATGTTGTGAATCAAATCAAAACAGCTGTGGAAAAGACTTGTCCTAACACAGTTTCTTGTGCTGATATTCTTGCCCTTTCTGCTGAATTATCATCTACACTGGTATATATATGCCTCAAACTATACTATATATTTTTCTCATCTATCATTGAATTATCAAATCCAATATCTTATTAACTCTGCTTATTTGTTTTGTGATGAAATAAAATAGGCAGATGGTCCTGACTGGAAGGTTCCTTTAGGAAGAAGAGATGGTTTAACAGCAAACCAATTACTTGCTAATCAAAATCTTCCAGCTCCTTTCAATACCACTGATCAACTTAAAGCTGCATTTGCTGCTCAAGGTCTCAATACAACTGATCTAGTTGCACTCTCCGGTATGTAACATTTTTTAAGTTTTTGTTTAACAAATTCTAATTGGTCGTTACAATGATGACGCGAATGTTACAATAATAATATATATGATTATTGATTTATATGTTTCTCGATTTCAGGTGCTCATACATTTGGAAGAGCTCATTGCGCACAATTTGTTAGTCGATTGTACAACTTCAGCGGTACAGGAAGTCCGGATCCAACTCTTAACACAACTTACTTACAACAATTGCGCACAATATGTCCCAATGGTGGACCTGGCACTAACCTTACCAATTTCGATCCAACAACTCCTGATAAATTTGACAAGAACTATTACTCTAATCTTCAAGTGAAAAAAGGTTTGCTTCAAAGTGATCAAGAGTTGTTCTCAACATCTGGTTCAGATACCATTAGCATTGTCAACAAATTTGCAACTGATCAAAAAGCTTTTTTCGAGAGCTTTAGGGCTGCAATGATTAAAATGGGAAATATTGGTGTGTTAACCGGGAACCAAGGAGAGATTAGAAAACAATGCAACTTTGTTAATTCAAAATCAGCAGAACTTGGTCTTATCAATGTTGCCTCAACAGATTCATCAGAGGAGGGTATCGTTAGCTCAATGTAAATGTAGTGATTGAAGGCAACTAATAAATTAAGAAGCTATAACTATGCACATTCATGGTATGTGTGAGATAGTTATTAGATGCTTTGTGAGCAAAAATCTTTTGTATTTCATTTGAAGTGTTTCTTTGGGCAGTGTATTCATAATGATCAATTTTCTGTTTCTTATAATTCAGACTTGCTTTAGCATTAATTTTACTAGATTTATCCACTTTGTATGATATTTCCCATTAATTTACGTGCTATTTATGTATAATAAAGTAGAGCAAGTATCCATGGTATATAGTATTGCATATTTTCTATAATTTAACAAACTTGGTAAAAAAAATCGGGTCGTTTCATTTATCATCGGCTGATATTGAACAATTCATCAATTTTACGACTTTAAAAATCAGTGATTTCGTCCTGCTTTAAGCTCGGTCATACAAATACTGCTGTTTTTCTTTTGAATTAAGTTATGGAAAATGTTACCTGAACACCTTTTATTCATACACCCCATTGTACACCCCATGCATTAGGGATATTTTGGTAAGTTCATTTCACAACCACACTTTCTCTTCTATTTGTGTGGGGTCCAGGTTGCCATGTGTCAGAATTCTGTGTGGGTGTAAAAGGTGTATTGCCACATGGGGTGGTACATGTATCACCACTCTTAAGTTATAGATTCTTCATTCCATATAATTTTAACACACGATCCCATATACGTGTATAGTGTATTTTTTTTTTTAACAAAAAAGAATGGAATACATGAACACAGACGAAGAAATCTCCGTAACATAAGGTGTATCAGAGAGAATGTAACCAAAAAAAAAAGAGAGACCCATAAGAATTTACAAGCCGTCAACATTGTCAAACAAAGTGATTAGCCAATACCCAAACACATGAACGGGTTTGACCACCACCGCCGAAGGCCATAAATAAAATTGACCTTATTGGCTTTAAGCCACCACAATGAATAATATTCTACTTTATCCAATAACCGAGGGATAGAAGTTTCTATATTTTTAAATAATCTATTATTGTGTTCATTCCAAATAATCCAAACCGAGAGAAACCAAACAAGTTATAATAATAAGCGTCGAGATCTCAAACAACTAGAAGAATTTATAAATTGACTGAGATGGTCTGAAATGCTATGAGGATCCTCTCCTAATATGCCAATCCAAGATCACACCGATTGCCACATAGAACCATACTGCAGGACAAAAATAAATGTGCCGTTTCCAAGTGACTACAACCTGCCTTACAAACAGACTCATCTGCAGAAACAATAACACGATGCAACAGGTTTGACTTAGTAGACAACGTGTCCCGCAAAAGACGTCAAGCAAAAATTGACACTTTCAAAGACACCTGCTTATGTAACTAATTAATTTTCTCTCATATAAAAATATGAAGGAGTAAGATAACAAACATACTCTTTCACAAACTTGTGACTAAATATTCAAGTCTTTCTTTTCATTTATGGTGACATTGGTGGTATATAGATAAATCCCTTAATAATTTGATTTAAGGCTCGATCCCTCGTCCACAAGGATACTTGGTTGAAAAAACGTTAAGCAGTGTTTATATAGTAAATGTACTTTATTAAGAAAACTCTTTTCTGGGAGAAATATTTGGTTGTCATTGATCTCTCGTGTCATTGGTGTCTTTAAATCATTTTAGATGTGAGAAAATGATGGATGAATGATTAAAATAAATTAATTAGATGAGAGAGAATAAGTGATTAAGAGAAAGATAGGAACAAAGACACCTATAACACCAAAAACCAATGATACTCAAGTGCAATCCCTCTTTTCAAAAAGTTCATAAGTTTTAACTAAAACATCGACCCGTGCGATGCACGGGTCCAACCAACGAATAAAACCGACGAATAAGTTATACCATATAACTAATAGTGCACACTAACAAACATAACATATAGTGCACACTAATAGCAGCATATAAAACATCGAGAATGAAATCATATCATTGGTCATCTCAATGACTACGTTAACGTTATCATCGACTGAAAAAATAATAACGATAAAACTATGTCATTTTGAAAGTGATTATGCAAAAACCTCGACTGAAAAAAAAAACAAATAAACATAAAGAAACAAACTTAAGCATGATTACCTACCATATATTTAGTGAAGTTAATTAGCAACACTACAACTTTAAAATAAAATAAACAAAATAAAATTTGAGAGTTAAATTCATCAACTCAACAATATAGAATACCTATTCATATATTTAGAGTAGTTAGCAACATTAAATTTATCTTTTATGTTTTTGTTTGTTCAAAAAAATTAAATTTATCTTTTATGAACTTCACAATCCAAAGAGTATAAAAAATAATTGTTTCATTTGAAAAATATTGTAGAATAACCCTGCTTTATTATGTTTCAAAAAAAAAACCCTGCTTTATTTGACCAGTGTAACCAAAAGATAAGTTCTAAGGCCATTAAAGAAAGTGATGAGTAGTAAGTAGATAGCAAGCCAAAATATCAGAGAAAAGAGGAAATCAATTGCATTATAGCATGCAAAGAATATCCATATATGACGTGCACCATATTCAATCCAAAACTTTCACACCAAAAAACTCGCTATAAGCCTTGATCCTCCATCCATTGCAACATGGTGTCTGATGTGATTTGAAACCAGAAGTAACAACGAATCAAAAACTAAAATCATACTGAAATCAAAGTCGAGTTGAAATAATATAATTAATGTTGGAATCGTCAATGATATCGTCACTGAAACTATCAATCAAAATTGAAATCCACATCAAATTGAGAAAGAACAAATAGAATAATAAATTAAGAATGAACAAATTGCATACCTCCATTGACGATGGTCTTGAGATGACGGGGTTTAGAAACTTGGGTGAATAAAATTGTTGTTTTTATGGATGAAAGAATTCAGATGTTTTAGATGTGGTACAAAGGTATACGAGCAAGACTTATTTTATATATGTGCAATATAAGATGTTTCTAGCACCACTAAGGTACGGTTGAGCTCCTTGAAAATAGATTGAATTAATTTTTTTCGTTTATTGGCCTAGATAATAGTACAAGTTGTAACTGAATTCAAATTAAGCCTAGATATAGGGAAGAGTTTCAAAGCTTGACATACCACAATTAGTTCTATCAATTTTCAAGATGTGCATTAAAAGCACTCATGATATACCTCATTAAATGCAGGTGAAACTTGCTAAGGAAGCTAGGTAAAGATGTTTAGGAGGGAATCAAACTTATGATTAGGGTTAAGCAAAAGCTTAACCTTATAAGCTTTTATAATAAGAAGATTAAATATTATTTTAATTTTTAAATATGGTGATACATATTTATTGATTGAATTTTTTTTTTTTTTGAAGAGACTATTGATTGAAATCTTATTCAATAAATTTTGTTTAGGAGATGTTGAATTGAAGAGATGAGTAAGATTTGACAAGTGACAAACCCAAATCATTTTAATTTGGGAACACCCGTGTTAGTAAAAAAATATATACATGTTTATATGTGTGTCTAAATTAAACTATCTACGTTTGTGATTGTGTGTTGTGCCCAAAGAAATTAATGTTGCTATAAAGATATGAATGTTTATTTAATCCTGGTGTTAAAAATTATAAATAAATGATGTGTATTTTTGAAATCACTTTGACTGGTGATACATGAATACCCTTAGGTGAACATACCACTCATGTACCACCCTCATGTGGCCTTTTTAATATTAATTATAAATAATAGGGGCAATTTTGTCCTTAACACTTCTCACCTTCTATTCGTTCACACTTTTGTTTTCTATTTTCACTGCCACAACCATCAACCAATCCACCACCATCAGCCACATCCGCCGCCCCCACCCTCACCCTCCAATCTCACCACCACCGCCACTGTCACCGTCAAATCTATAACATCTTACGACTACCACCCTCGAACCATCATCAACAACGACGCCGCCGTTTCCAATGACGACGACGACCAAACATCATCACTTCCATTTATGTTCTCACCGCCACTCGCCTTCACCTTCTCTCTCACCACAACCTTCATCGCCTCTTTGTTGCCGTCGACCGCCACAACTTTTACCTATTCGTCCAGATCTGCGCTTTTGCATTTATGCTTTTCAAGATCTGCATTTTTGAAGGGACGATGATAGAGATTGAAGTTTGGGATCTCGGTTACCGGCTCGGTCGTCGTCCCCGTTGAAAGATTGATACGTGATTGAGAGATTCAAATATGTGTTTTGTCTCATAATTTAGAAACATAGAAAACATGGCGGTGGTGGTATGCAATCGTGATCCAGATGTGTTTTTTGTTTTTTCCGTTGTGCAGAGAGAAGAGAAGGATTTGGTCACTTTTTTTTTTTTTTAGAAAGTGTCACATGGACGGCCACATAGGGTGGTACAATGTGTGTATTGAAAAAGGGTGTCTATGTATCTTTATTCAATCGCTTAAACTTTCAAATATGAAAGTGGGTTATGATGGTTCTCACTACTCAAACCTCTACTATATTGGCCTGTAATCTTTGCACCTGGAAGGTATGTTGTTTGCTTTGTGGGTGTTTTATTTTAATAAATTTTTATGCGAAATACTAACGTGTATCTTTATAGCATATGTAAGTATAACATAAATAAAAGTTGTATCAATTTATTTTTCAAAAGCTTGAACATCAATTCTTCTTAATAAATACCAATTATTTCCAAATTTTCATTTGCTTGGTAAAACACTCAAAAAGGTGAACGTCGTTGTGAATGCCTTTACCTAACATAAACAGGTGGCAATAATCATTGTACCATAAGATAAAGCAAAAAAGGTGAACAAAAAAAAATAATAATAATAATAATGGCAGAGCTGATCCCTTAAAAAAAAAATGGCAGAGGTGTTCGTCCTAATAGCGAAGAAAAGTCCACAAAGAAATGTCATAATGAAGGTGTCGAATTTTGAAAAAGAAAGCTCTATAAAGACCCATCAACAAGTTGGTGTGAACTTTAGTGCAATACTTCCAGCTAGGGCGGATCCATAAATGTGCAAGATGGGGGCTTGAAAAAATTTATATAAAGAATCGGGGCCGGCTATGAGCTTGTCCAAGCATAAAAACAACATATGGTTTCTAATTTATTCCGGTTCAATTACCGTGGTTAAATTAGACCATTAAAATATGAATTTCAAATTATTTAAGACAATGAATTTCAAATTATTTTCAAAATAAGTGTTGTTTAAAGAAAATTGTATTAAAATAATCGTTGTTATGTTTTTTCAACGCAGCTTTAATAAATTTATTTTAAGTTTACTCTCACATTAATTTTGTATGCATAACTTTTAAATCATTATATTTCATCGAATATTTCTGTCAAAAAAATCATTGTATATTTATGACAATTGTTAATAATCGATAGTTAAGGGAAATACTTTTGTAAAATAGTTTTTTAAGGGATAAATTTTTTTAAGACCTTAAAATTGTTACATTTATGCATTCATTACTTGATCTTCTTAATCTATGTAAAAACAACTTTAAATGGCACTAATTTTAGAATGGATTGAGTGCATATTTAAATTAATAAATAATGTTTAAATTATATAAAATACTCCATCCAATGAAAAATATATAAATTCAAACCGATACATGTACTCTCTTTTTTTATATTTAAAGTTGAAGGTAAATATATAATTAAAGGATAATGTTATTTCACTAAACAAAACAAAGTGATTGTAAAACAATGTGTCTTTTATTGTTATCTTGTATTTATTTTTTTGGGAATTTTTTTGTTATATTGTTGTCGAGTTAGAGATTTAATTGAGATATCGGTTGGCAGCTAGTCATCAACTATGATTCACTTTGTGCTTCAAAAAAAAAACTATGATTCACTTTCTTCAATCGATTAACCCTTAGGGTAAAACTATGTCCCGTCGTGGGTTCTCTAACTACGCTCCAAAAGAGCATTACATATGGTTGTTTGAGTTTTTTGTCATCAGAATACCAAATACATGTAAAAAGTAAGATACAAACATAATGATATAGGGATAAAAATAACGAAAATAATTGTGTGTTGATTGATTGTGTTGTTTTTTACATTGTACAAAATATGTATTTATAGGCAAAACTATTATTACTAATTTACCGGGAAAAATGGCCTAAGTATCTAGCTTTGCTCGAAAAATTTCACGACCAATGTGTTTGTTCTTTCCTCGTTGAAGGGTTTGTGGCACTCCATATTTAGATGTTAGCTTCCTTCTTCATGACATGATCCATTGACAAGGTCATTAGTCCACAGTCTTCCCACGAACGTGCTTCCACACGTATAGTTCCTTACGGTTAATGACACTGTAAACATGGAACGTGAGTTTAAGCCTCATTTCATTTCTACTAAGCTTTGACTCAATTTGAGATCCTTAAACCTGCATACTTACTCAATTGACTTGAGAAAAAATGGGCTCTCCCCAACTCAACTGTCTTAGCCTTCGCTGAATCTTTCATCAGTTGGGAGAACACTCATGTTACCTTTAATCGTCTATTAGCCGATGTCGATTAACAAAATAATTAGTTTTAGAGGTAAGCAAAGTCATATGCCAATCTTGCGAGTTTATTTTCAGGTATCAAAATAGTTGTTTGACATGATGTACATTGTTGATAAATTTCATATACACATGATTTTTTCATATACACATAATTTTTCTTAATTATTGTTTATAAGTGGAGAGAGTTTTTCATATATGGACATAGTTGCCTTTTTGACCGTTTCATTAAAATGGCACCATTCCCTCTAACTTTCTTTCCATTTTGGGAGAAGTAAGGATTTTTTGGGTCCCACCAAAAAATTTCTTTTCTTCCCTTGGTAACCAAACAAAGGAGAGTAGAATACTCCTCTTTTATCTCCAACCTCTCTCTTTCGTTCTAATTTCCTATGGAGCTAAACATATATGCTAAAGTTGGAGGGAGTAAATGCCAGCAAATTGAGATTGAGATATTTTGAATTTTGAACAAATTCGTGATGACCACGTTCCCGTATAGACAGAACCATTTGATTTAGGTAAAAATACAACATTGAAAATAAGAAACTTCGATGGTGATTTGCCATCTCTGTGGTCCACACATGAGAGACGTGACACTATAGCTAGTACAACTATTTACACGTTAGTTTTTAGGTCAATATTTACACCTTAAACGCTTAATAATTGCTAGGTAATGTTCTCACCGTTCATTGCACAACAAGACTTTATTACTAGCCATTATATTTGTCTGTCTATAAATAAATGCTCACAATAAATTATATGCACATTCTCACTCTTCACAACAATGAACTCCTTAGCAGCTTCTATGTGGTGTGTTGTGATTTTGGTTGTGCTTGGAGGACTACCCTTTTCCTCAGATGCACAACTTAGTCCCACTTTTTACAGCAAAACTTGTCCAACTGTTAGTTCCATTGTTAGCAATGTCTTAACAAATGTTTCTAAGACAGATCCCCGCATGCTTGCTAGTCTCGTCAGGCTTCACTTTCATGACTGTTTTGTTTTGGTATGTATCCACACGTCTTTATTTGACTGCTTTATATTTCTAATATCATTTTTAGATTTATAATTAATTAGTTCAAATTATAATATAATATAAATTAGAATATGTTCAAATAATAAAGTTTAAAATTGGATCTTTGTGCAGCACCTATATATCATACAACTAAAAATGTTAAATAATCCTATACTACAATTGATCAACTTACGTTTCCTTAAAAAAATAGCTAAATTAGATCTATCTTCATTTATACCTTATGATTGAACTTCAATTAAAATGTCTCTTTTTTCTAAAAACAGAAGGATTAGAACAAAGAAAAATAATTCTTAAACACCTAAAACAATTCTACCACTAATGAGAGAAGAAAGTAACCAAAAAAAACTAATGAGAGAAGAAATAAATGGAATAAAAAGATATAAGTGATAGGTTGTTGAATTAATAGGAAGACACAGATAAAGAGAAAATAAAATGTGGAATGTGCGTAAGAAAAGAAAGAGAAGTATAAATATAATTGCTCAGAAAAAAATAGCTAGGGTTCTATTAATGGACTTGCACTTCTTTTTGTTTTATTTTATAAAATTATGCATTAACTAGTATTGTGTAAAAATTGAAAGCCAAGTGTATGAATCACTTTCTTACTGGTATTTTTTCAAAGAAATGTTAGCAACACACATTTTTCAACACACTCTTTTTTATTGATTAAAATTCACATGTGACCCACCAAATTTGTATGGGACCCACTTGATTTGGTAGGAACCATGTGAATTTTAATCAATCAAAGAAAGTATGTTGGAAAATGTGTGTTGTTAGCATTCCTATTTTTTTATTTTATTTTATGAACTAGTAAAGTTAGGTTTAACAAAAAAGGACTTATCTAATCTATTATGTTATGACCTGTGTAAATTGTCTATTCGAAATGTATTCAAAGTATATGAATATGAAATTGTAACTGATTCGAATACCCTTTGTGAATTCTATAGGACCGCTTTTAAACTCAACAATGGAAGTCTCAAATTTTTTAAGTTTATATGTTACCAGTAAAATTTTAATAGGTTTTTTTATATAAAAATATTATTTACCATATGTTCTTTAATTTATGCGTCAAAAATAATGTGATCTGTAATCTGTAATTTTCACAGGGATGTGATGCGTCAGTTTTGCTGAACAATACTGCTACTATCGTAAGCGAACAACAAGCTTTTCCAAATAACAACTCTTTAAGAGGTTTGGATGTTGTGAATCAGATCAAAACTGCTGTGGAAAAGGCTTGTCCTAACACAGTTTCTTGTGCTGATATTCTTGCACTTGCTGCTCAAGCATCCTCTGTTCTGGTATATATGCCTCATTCTATAATATATTGTATTATCATTCACCATTAAATTTCAAATGCATATTTCAAGAAAGAAAAAAAATCAAATGCAACTTTTAATGATTATATTTTTGTTCTGAGTATATAATATCATAATATTTGCATATAGACATATAGTTAATTAAGGTAGCTTCAAAAAAACCATTTCAAGAAGTTCATCATCTTTGAAAATTAAATACTACATCACAAGGCTAAGAGTAACACTCATTTTACCTATGATGAAATAATACAGGCACAAGGTCCTAGTTGGACAGTTCCTTTAGGAAGAAGGGATGGTTTAACTGCAAACCAAACACTTGCAAATCAAAATCTTCCGGCTCCATTCAATTCCTTGGATCAACTTAAAGCTGCATTTTCTGCTCAAGGCCTCAATACTACTGATCTAGTTGCACTCTCAGGTTTGTGCTCATTTCAGCGATGATGTTGATGTTACTGAAACATAGAAATTATTCATTTGATTATTGATTTACACGATGTTTCTCAATTTCAGGTGCTCATACGTTTGGAAGAGCTCATTGCGCACAATTTGTTAGTCGATTGTACAACTTCAGCAGTACTGGAAGTCCCGATCCAACTCTGAACACAACTTACCTACAACAATTGCGCACAATATGTCCCAATGGTGGACCTGGCACGAACCTTACCAATTTCGATCCAACAACTCCTGATAAATTTGACAAGAACTATTACTCCAATCTTCAAGTAAAAAAGGGTTTGCTTCAAAGTGATCAAGAGTTGTTCTCAACATCTGGTGCAGATACCATTAGCATTGTCAACAAATTCAGCACCGATCAAAACGCTTTCTTTGAGAGCTTTAAGGCTGCAATGATTAAAATGGGCAATATTGGTGTGCTAATGGGGACGAAAGGAGAGATTAGAAAACAATGCAACTTTGTTAACTCAAATTCAGCAGAACTAGACTTAGCCACTATAGCCTCCATAGTAGAATCATTAGAGGATGGTATTGCTAGTGTAATATAAATAAATTAGCGTCAATGCTTGAAATCTTGTGATTAGATGCCACTATTAAATAAGTTATAACTAGGCACCTTCATGTCACTTGAAATCCTATGCTTTGTATATGAGAGGACGTGTTCTTCTTGGTATTATACTATTATGAGACTTCCTTGTATTATGTATGAGTCGTGTAATTATGATCAATGTCACGCTTTCTTGTTTGTGACATGCTTCTCCATAATTTTATGAGTCACTTAGTACACTTAAGCACATCATTTGGTTCAAAGTAAAAAATTTATAAGCATTATTATAACCATCATGTTCATATTTGAATGCTAAGCAAGTATGGAAACCTCTCAAGCATGGGTATTCCAAACATGGAAAAGTACCGGTACCAGGTACGTACCTGTGTCGGGTACGCGTACGGCACTCATAACTTACGATCTGAACCATACCTATTTTTACTTAGTTGTTTCGTCGCAGTTAGTGCAGCAAAAACGTCGGAGGAGTGGAAAAATAACCAAAATTATTTGGCTTTTATATTGTATTTTAATTTTAATTCTCTCTCTTGCTTTTGATGAAAATAGTAGCGGGGTTGTATAAAAAAAGTAAAACTTTGAAGAAACAAGATCATATAAGTGTAATAATTCAGTTGATTTTTTTTTTTATGTTTTATATCACCGTATTCTTACCTTCATTTTTTTAAAATTTACTGTATTATGTACTGGTACTTATGCATCATAGATGGAAACAGTTAATTGGAGGGAGGTGAAAAGTCACGGAAACAAAGAGAGCATATGATATGAGAGGAGAATATGAATTTTACTTTTCAAAGAAGGGAATGTATATTTTAACATTAACGGGAGCGGAGAGGGAAGTGTAATTCAAGTTTCTCTTAGGAAAGAAAGTGTAATTTACTCTTAATTTTATTGTAGCTTCATACTATTAATTCTACTAACTATTTTTGTCACTAATTAATTCACTAAAAAAATTATCTAATTTTTTTTTTGTTTTGAGGGAAACGTGCTTAGAGCATTTCATTAATCAGAATAGTTTCAATACAAGTGGGTATATCAAAATAAATGGCGGGACTAGCGGAAGACGTGGCTTCTCGTGCAAGAGCATGAACAACCGCGTTGGCTTGTCGCCTAACAAACTCCACCCTAGAGTTAGAATATAAATTGCGAAACAAAGAACGACAAGAAGAAATAATACAACCAAATTCAGACAAGTCGTTCCGGGTAGCAAGGAAGGCATCAACAGTTAATTTAGAATCTGTTTCAAAGTCCACACTATCCATCTGCATGTCACTCAGCCATTGCAGCGCAGAATGCAGCCCTAAAGCTTCTCCCACATCCACCGAAATAGTACACGGATATGTGATAGTCTTGGCCAAAACAAAAATACCTTCGGAGTCACGAACACAAATGCCAATACCTGTACGGTTATGGTGAGAAGAGAAAGCCAATTATCTAATTGTGATTGAATTTTCTATTTAATAGCTGAAAGACCTTTTATTTTATTTTATTGCTGTTAATTTTTAAACGGCTTAACTTTAAATTCGGCGTTAGGCCTACATATTTGTTAAGCCTGATTGGCAAGAAAAGAGTCGAGTGCTTAGATATTTGCGAGATCGGAGCAGATTTGACCAATGTTGTTCATCACTCATCAAGATTGCACTTAGGTTTGGTAACAAAAATGTTATGTTGACAGTAAATTTGTTGTCGGCAAGCACATAAATACAGTGTATATATGAATTCAATTTTTAATTAGTTTATTATTCTTCTCAAGTCACGCCAATAGTTACAATAATGAAAAAACTATATTTTTAAATGTTGTCGGGTATTATCAAGATTTTAATTTTCAAATGACATCAGTGGTTCCTTAAAAAAAATGACATTAGTGGTATTTTGTCAAAAAAAAATGACATTATTGGTTTTTTGTCAAAAAAATATGACATTAGTGGTTTGTTATTAAATCTGCTTAGACTCAAAATGTTAATTTTTCTTTTGGTCATTTTATGTGGTTGAAACAACCCTTTGTTTGTTTGAATCCTGACTGAATTTTTCTGTTTTTTCTTTTCGGTTCTGTGATGTAAAACTATGTTGCTCCTCCTTGCACACCTTGTGCTAAGGAACTGTTTCTTATGATAATATATATCATTTTGATTTGTTAAAAAAATATTAAATCAGTTTAAAATATTTCCCAAAGTCAGTGTCCTATTTGAACTATATTGAAAACCATCCTAGATGGCCTGGTCGGTAACACCTTTTTGTTGGCATCAATTAAATTTAAGAAAGTTATTATATGAATATAATTAAACTAATGAATACTATGACGTAATTTGACCCATGTAGCCGACTTCACTTAGTGAGATAAGACTTGGTTATTGTTGTTGTTGTATAATTAAACTAATATATTTTGATTACTTTGAAATACTCTTTGATCACGTACTTTGAAATATTCTACTTTTGAGTTTATAGACATTCTTTCATAAAGTAAATTTAATTCTTATATTGTTTTCCTTGAGAATTCAAAACTATGCAAATATTGTGCTCGTTAATTAATTCTACTCTTATTGATCCAAACCTGTTTAATAAACACAACTAAACATAGTAAACAAAGAATCCTGGGATGGAGTAGAATTCTGCATTAAATTCAAATAAATACGAAACAAAGATGTTCCCATGTTGAACATTTGACCTTTGATACCGCTTGCCCAGGGGAAGCGGTAAGGTACACAATTCAGTGCACTTTCTCTAAATACGCTATTAAAAGTCATACAGTCTTTAACAGTGAAAATCTGAGAAGGCTTGCAAGCGCTGTTAAAAATACTTTTTGGCATAGTACACATTCAACCGAACATAGATCTCTCCATGATATTGAAATTCTTTACTATAATGGCATGTGTGAATTCATCTGATCAATCGAACGATACCTAAAGTTAATTTTAATGATCATAGTGACAAAAATTTGTGATTATGTTTTCTAATGAATTCTTTTGAACAGAGTATTAAATTATTTATTTAAATAAGTAAGTATGAAATAAATCTTTAATTGCACTAATATGTTAGATTACACTTTCAAAATGGTCGGTTTAAATCTAAAAATCAAATTTATGACATATAACACTTACTATATCTTAAATTCTTTTTTATCAGAATAGATTTTTTTGTTACATAACATATCTGAATACACATAACATTTAATTGGAAAAATTGCATATTGGAGTCAAAGATATGTTTCGTGTTGGGACACAACTTGAGATCTCATATTTTCGGAATGACAAACAAATTAACAACCATCATAGAATTAAATCCCAAACTTAATAATAAAGTCAAATTAACAAAACATAGCTTGTTAAAAAATATTAAAATTTCTTTTTCGTTAAATTCAAAGCTTAGGACACGGCAGCAGATTAGTTTTAGACTAATGAATTGTGGGATATATCACCAATAATGCACTAAAGCACTAAAAAGTCCAAAAGTTTAGATTTGATCTAGCTGACTTAATAATGTTTGAATAATGTAACAAATTATTATGTCATGCACGTGGTTAACACATATATAGATATTATCAACAAAAGAAGTTTAGCTGTCCAAGTTTAGGTATATGCATGCATAAACAATTTTTTTAATAGGTCGATTAGCTGCCCTGTCTGTCTTCATGCAAAATTTCATCCACAAGCTAACTCGGGAGACAAAGAAGACCGACAAAAGTAGGTTTAATTTCATCTTGAAGATCTCGAGCAAAAGATTCTTGCTTCCTTCTAGGTATACTAGGTATATAAGTTTTCTTTTTTAGCAACCTTCCAAGTATATAAGTCATGCCCACGGGTATTTATAGTATTGTGCCTTATTGAAGATTTTTACAACAAAAATAAATAAACTTCCATAACGCATATTCTTTTTTAGGTTAACCTTCTCTTTTTTATGAGAAGTACTTTGGTATTCTAATTTTCTTTGACCAAGGATTCTGAGTTAAAATTGAAACTTGAGTTTTTTTGAACGGTTTATTCTTGTTATTGAATTTAAAAGTTAGTCAGGTGGCCAACTAATAATTCTTGATTGTTATTTTCGTTGCGCATCAAACATTTACACTTTTGATTTCTTAACAACTCCATGTGTTTGGTACGGAGTTTAGTATTTTGTGAGCTATTATACTAAGAATTGTATATGTAAAAAGTAAAGTAGAAAAATAAAGGATGAATTTGCAAAAAAAAAAAATAGCTTGATTTGAATAGTTGTCTGTCAAATCAAACGTACAAGTATGATATTTATTGAAAAAAACTAGTCATGTTGGCTAGTACATTCTAGCCTACTAAATCTAGCCTCGTTCAACTATTTATGCAGATAATATGTAAATCTTCATGCTAGTATGTACGTGGCACTCGAGGTCTAGCTTGTTTTCCCCATCTTGCATCATTTTCTATTTTTCCTTATCAATGCATGCCACATTGCTTCAAAACATAGTTTTAAAAACCGGACCGGATCGGCCGGTCCGACTGGTTAGACCGGAAACCGGTGGGGTATCCGGTTCGAGCTTCTCATTGGATCGGTCATGCAGTTAGATCGGTGTAAACCGGCGTGGCTCGGTAAAAACCGGTCAAAACCGGTGACTCGGCCGGTTTAGAGAACCGTCCGGTTCAATGCAAAAATAAAAAAATAAGAAGAAGAAGAAAGGTTTTGGTACGTTCTGTCAATGGAAGAAGAGAAAGAAATTAAAGCCTGAAACCGTATCAGAATTCCTTGTAGTTATTTGTTGAAAGCTCCATTTAAGACTTACAAGAAAAACTAGCAGAGAATGAGAAAGAAAAGTTGCACACTGTGCGGCGGCTAATGTTTCACGAGATGTGCTATAGCTATATGTTTAGGGTTTTCACTCAGTGGTATATGGGCTTGTCAAATAAGCCCACTTTTAATTTTTCTGCACAATAATTACAAAGCAATGTAATTTATTTACTTCTTTTTTTTAAAGGGCAACCTTTTGTTTTTGACAATTACAAATTAACATTATTTTTTTATAAAATAACTTTTTTTTGATAGATATAAGATAATTTCTTCTATCTATATATTCTACGACTTCAACAAATAACAAATAAAGCATAAATCTAGATTGATATATATTTTTAATTTAGTTAAATATGTATAAAAAAAATAATCTTAAGACCGGGTTACCTAACCGAGTTATCCGGTTTAATCCGAGTCAGTCATGCGGTTCAACCAGTGACTCAGTGGTTCGACCATTGACCCAGTGACCCAGTACCCCTGCCGAGTCGATCACCGAGCCGAGTTTTAAAACTATGCTTCAAAATGTGCCTTTGTGAACATAGTTCATTCCGTTAGTGACACTATAAACATTGAATTGCCAAGTTCCACATGCCTTTCATTGCTTCTAACACTCCCATGACCTGCGTGAACCCAATTGGACTTAAGAAATATTCTCCAATCTCGTATCCATCTTTATTAGATTTGGTTATCTTTCATTCGACTATATTGGGGATTCATATGACCCTTAATTCAACTGTTTTCCGTTCTCAACTAAAAAAATTCTCCAATCTCGTATTCATCTTTATTAGATTTGGTTATCTTTCATTCGACTATATTGGGGATTCATATGACCCTTAATTCTCCAATCTCGTATTCATCTTTATTAGATTTGGTTATCTTTCATTCGACTATATTGGGGATTCATATGACCCTTAATTCAACTGTTTTCCGTTCTCAACTAAAAAAATTCTAAAAACTTAATTATTTTTAAGTGTAAACAAATGTCCACTACCAATTTCATGCATGTCCTACCGATTTCTCTCCTAAATAAGGATGTATTTCGTTGACAAACCCTTTATTGATAATACTCAATAACAACCTCAGAGTCAATACAAACCTCTACAAGCTTGAAACATCTGTCATAAACCAATTGAACCGGGGACAAACCCACCTTGTGGGTAGTGTGGGTTATGCTAACAAATGTCCTTAAGACATTAGTTAAGGATTCAAAAAAGAGAACAATTGCTAAATTCTATGTAGAAAAAGTAACTTTTTGGTATTTCAATAAGTCAAATACACAATTTTCAAGATAAAGTTTCTAATTTTAGTTTCCTAACAAATGCCCCAACGACACTTGTTAGTATTTCCCTAGTTTTAAAAATTGTTTTTTTAGTATTTAATACACTAAAAAAGAAAATCATATGACAAAAACAAAGACATATGCCTCCACTATGTTCCAATTTTTTTTTGAGTAAATTACACTCCCCTCCCCTCAAAGATGCTTGAATTACACTCCCCTCCCCTCTTATGTTAAAATATACACTCCCCTCAAAAATAAAATTTATACTCTCCTTCCTTATAAGATGCTTGAATTACAACCTCCTCCCTTAATAATTAAATATGCACTACACTTTAATCTATTTTAACATAAATAATTTTTTATGATATATATTAATTTTGAACCACCATTTAAGAAAAATTAATTCATTTCTTTATAATTTAAATGTC
>Ga0228710_1005267_pt1 | contig 20140 bp, 11 predicted proteins | sample MedpolnodulmetaG_FD_177995 | JGI IMG/M metagenome (GOLD analysis project Ga0228710, IMG submission 177995) | Root nodule microbial communities from Medicago polymorpha collected in Santa Monica, California, United States - pink nodules | ecosystem: Host-associated > Plants > Roots > Nodule... | reverse complement strand
AAAAAAAAAAAAGGAAAACATGTTCAATCTTTCATGGGAAATTTTTTTACACGTTTCTACTTCAGTACAAATGAAGGAGATAGTGCCACACCATCTCTCTTGAGGAAGCAGCCACGTTAGCTAACAATGGTAATCTTATCACCATACTGTACATTCTTATCCTATGTTATTTATTAAATTTAAAAAAACATAAATAATATTATTACTAATACAATTCTATTATATATATTTTTCTGATTTAAAAAATATATATATTTTCTTTTTCGATAATAGAATTTATACAGTCGAGTAAATCATTGTCCGAAATCCGGTAGGATTTTAACCCGAAATTTTTATCATAGCCTGTTATGATATTATAGTTCTATTGTATAATATTATTTTTCCTATATTCTCCATATAAAAAAGAATTTAATTATCAGTCTATTCAAAGTAAAATACCATCAAAGCACGCTAGAAAATTCAAAAAAGTAGGGTGTCGCAAAGAACATAAAAAGAAATAAAATAAAGATAACAAGAAAATAAAATAAGAAATCTATATTGAACTAAAATGCAAGTTTACAAGTATTCTTGATGGTAAGTGATTTCAAACCAAGACAAGACTAATCTTATTTATAGGCAAGGATTTACAATTTATGTGAGAATACATCATTAGACACAAAGTAAATAACAATTACACTAGGATATGATTGGGAAGCAGGCATGGAAACTGGTTACTCACCCTGATTCACTTATCACTAAGTTACTCAAAGCTAGATATTATCCATAGTGATTACTTTAGCGCTTCTATATGACATAATCCAAGTTATGTCTGGAGAAGTCTATGGAATGCTAGAGAAGTGATTAATCGAGGGTTAAAATGGAGCATAGGGACGATGGAAAATATCTCTGTATGGAATCGACCTTGGTTACCAGACACTGTTCGCCTTCAGCCTGTCACGGAAGTGCAAGTCATGTGGGATGCGCTTATGGTTACTCATCTGTTTCAGCCAAATAAGAAAGAATGGAATGAGAATTTTATTTGGTATGTTTTCGACACGGGAACAACAAACCAGATTATAAATACACCACTTTTTCCTTCTGTTCGAGTGGACAAAGCTACCTGGCGATTTGAGAGGAATGGGTGTTATTCAGTGCGTAGTGCCATAGGGACATCACTAATAACGACGTTGGCATGCTACAACATAGAGTACCTGGTGATTGGGGTTCTATTTGGAAGCTTAAACTTCCTCCAAAGGTTAAGAATTTCATCTGGCGATTATGCCGCAATTGTCTTCCAACCCGTGTGCGTTTACAAACAAAAGGAGTAGATTGTCCTACAAACTGTGCAATCTGTGATGCCTACGACGAGGATACTAAGCACATGTTCTTCAAATGCAGCAAGAGTGTGGTATGTTGGGAATGGGCTGGCCTATGGAAGTCAATACAACACGTGAGGTTACCTTCATATTCATGCTCAGATATGATTTTTGCTTTGATTCAGCAACTCAATATTTCTCAACAACAGCAATTTGCGGTCACTCTATGGAGTTTATGAAACATAGAAATAACATGATTTGGAATAACATTACAGAAACAGCTCAACAAATCAGTGACCGTTCAGCAAGCTTTTTAAGTAGCTGGAAGAATGCACAAGAAGTGAGGAACCAGAGCAACAACCGCAGTTCGCGTGTTGTGATTGAAAATTGGAATAAATCGAGTCTCGGGAGGTTCAAGTGTAATGTTGACGCATCCTTTTCCACTTCCCTTAATAGAGTTGGATTCAGAGCTTGTATTCGCGATGCAAAAGGAAATTTTGTGATAGCACGAACTGCTTGGGCTACCCCTTTACTTGATGTTGACATGGGGGAGGCCATGGGTCTGCTAGCTGCAATGCAATGGGTAAAAGAGCTGAATATGGTGCACATGGACTTCGAAACAGACTCCAAAATAGTGGCAGATAGCATATATGGAAAGGACAGTGTCTCTGATTTCATGGCGATAATTAATGATTGTAGACATATGTTAGGTACCGATTTAGTAAACTCTAATGTGAGTTTCATTAGGAGACAAGCCAATGGTGCTGCTCATAGTTTAGCTAAGGAAGCACTACACAATGCTAACTCCATGTTCATCTTAACACCCCACATTGTATTTCTACTTTGATTAATAATGAAAAGCTATAAGCTTCTTTCTGTCAAAAATTACACTAGGATTGATTCTGTCCAAAAAAAAAAAATTACACTAGGATTGATCAAGGGTAGAAAGAAATACCATAAAACATAAAGGACAAAACTTAGATACAATTTCTTAGGTGCTTTTCGTATGGTTCTTAACTAAAAATACAACTTTTTTGGAGATAACAAACTTTGAGAGAATTATGAATTTTAGAAAATCATGGTGAATTTAGTTAAGAACCATACGAAAAGCACCTAAGAAATTTTCTTAGGTGCTTTTCGTATGGTTCTTAACTAAAAATACAACTTTTTTGGAGATAACAAACTTTGAGAGAACTATGGATTTTAGAAAATCATGGTGAATTTAGTTAAGAACCATACAAAAAGCACCTAAGAAATTGTACCTATGTTTTTTCCAAACATAAATTCATTCAGCTGTGACGGCTGTAGCCCCCTCATTACGTGCAACCACAACATCATATCTAATTAAGAAGTTGATCCTTGGCTTCCCATCATAAGGTAACTGATTCTGATCTCTGATGAGGTCTTTTTTAAAGTTATGCTGAGTTATTTGCCACTACACGATTGTTGAAAATGGTCTTGAATGCCATATCGGTGTTTTAAGTCATGACTTGGTTAACAAGTCTTGATCATTTGGAAGATTCTAGCTCGTTTTGCACCATTACTTTATACACCTCTCATTTTACCTATTTAATCAATAATAAATTAAAATGTAGTAAAATGCAAATAAATCATAAATAAAAATGCAACTTTATTAGCAAAATACTAATAAAAAAATACTAAGAAATATTGTGTTATCACTTCTATCCACTTTATCGTTAGAGTATTTTCAAGTACACCCCTCCTCCGAGGAGCGAGTGTTCAATGCCCACCATCTTTATCCCCTCAACAATCTCTTGGGTAAAAAATCTTAGGTCTGGAAGGATCAGTGACATTGTTTGTAGGGAATGTACTTTCCGGTTAACCATCTTTTCATTCTAAGATCGCAAGGCTAACATGAGATGTGGATAAATAACAGGCAGTAGTGATGTCAACAACCCTCAACTTCACCTAGTTGGTGAAAGTACGACCCTATCATCTTCACCTGAAGTGAATCCAAACTAACCGCATGATTAAAACTTGACGATTCCATGTTCAAATCAAGAAGTTTCTCTTCAGAACCTAAAGATCCAAACGATTTTACCTTTTAACAATGTCAGCAGATGAACCTTTTGGTCGCCATCCAACCCCAATATGAAATCACCGCAACGCAAGGTGAACATTAAGCTCACGGTTAAAATGACCACCATGGACTCTCGTTGGTCATGGCTGAGAATCAATACCTTCATCAACAAGCTATCATTTGTATAAAGGAAACAATATTTTTCGTCCCATGATGGTCCGATTAACCAGATCCACGTCGACGTCAATCATTTGTGTCTTCAAGGCCTGATTGGAAGGCACAGTGGAAACAAACCCACTCCACCACCAAGAGACAGAAGACCCCCCATCAGATCTTAAGAAAGGTATGTACATCGTGTCCCCTTACACCTCGGAAAAAGAAACGATGGAGGGGTTGTCGGTGCAATTATCCCTTCTACTACCTTCGTCATCGTTCCACTTCATCAGATAGATCTTGGTACGAAGATGAACTGTCTTATCGAAACATTTTCATCAACATAATCAATGATTGATACTCTCTTATCGTATCTTGAATATATATTTTTATAACAAATGCTAACATGTTCGAAACTCAACAAAAAATATTTGTCACAAAAGTCATTCATTAACTTTCTAAAAGCTGATTTTTTTAAGCAAAATTTAAACTTTTAAATTTTGGTCAATATTATATAATTTTTTTTTAATTTATTAAATAAATTAGCATCAATTATTCAATAAATTTTAAGAAAAAAATACATTTTTCTTGTAATAACAAGAGAGTGAGTAAGTAAAAATACATTTTTCTTGTAATAACAAGAGTGAGTAAGTAAGTCCTTAGATCTTAGAACACATGTTCGTGTCTATCTTTGTTAGTTCATTTTGAATAGAGATGTGTTATTTGAACGACTATTTATGTGACAACTTTTAGGATAATCATAAATTTATAAAGAATTGTGACAATATTTTAGACAACCATAAATTTTTAAAAAAAATATTGACACGAAAACCAAAACAATAAAAAGAAAAATTAAAAACTATAAATTAAAAAATTGTCATAAAAATTAAGGTTAAATAAGTAAATGGTCCCTATAAATATTCAGAATTTTGTTTTTAGTCCCTACAAAGTAAAATCGCACTTTTTAGTCCCTATAAAATTTTCCATCAACATTTTTAGTCCCTATAAAAAATTTCATCAACATTTTAGTCCCTATCAAAAATTTTCATCAACATTTTTGGTCCCTAAAATGCTTAAGGAAAATGTCACAGAGACTAAAAAATGTGATTTTATTTTGTAGGAACTAAAAACAAAACTGTGAACATTTATAGGACTAAACACTTAATTAACAATAAAAATTATCACAAAATAATTATATAAATATCATTTCTCTCTCTTTTTTTTGACAACATTAGTTTTGCCTTTAGAAACTCGTAACAATAATGAAGCACGGCGGAGGCCGTACATTGGACCAGCACCAGCCTTGTACACTCTATAATCCTCTCACCTCTTCCACCGATTTCACAACTCATCTTTTCACCAACCAAACCACGCCACCACCCTACACAACCCAATCACATCCTTCCATTCCCATTCAAGAAAAACCACCTCACCATGTGTCACAACCTAATCCCCCAACTCCATCCTAATCCCCTAAACCATCACCCAGACAAAAACTCACCCACCCTATATATACAAAAAACGCCTCACATGTTGACCACAATCCACGTGACTTTGACCCATTGATCCGTTCTAACCGCTTCTCCTTTTCTTTCTCTCCTTTTCCCATTTCTTTCAATATCTCTCTCTCATTTTCCTCATTTCTCTTTTTCCTCTTATGCAAACCCTAAAAACCAAAATGTCTTCGTTGTTGAGATCGTAATTGCGTGCGTACGAGAAAACTGTTTCTTGATTCGCGCGCCTAATTGTAATTTCGATTTCAATGGCGGAGGAAATTGGTACATTGTTTGAGATTGTGAATTTTTTTTAATTCGGATTTGATAAAAAAAAAAAAGGTTTTTGTTTAAATTGTTTCTATCATGTCTGATTTGGTTGCTCGTACGGGTCGGCATCAGCAACGCTATGAAGATGGTTATCGTCTTGTTGCTGGGTAATGTCTTTTTCCCCTTTTTTATTTTTTTATTTATTTATTTTCAATTAATAATTAATAATCATTGTTTTAGGGAAAAAATGTCATTTTCTATCGGAAAAGAATGTTTTTTTTGCTTTAGTGTTTTAGAATTTACAATTTGGTTTTGTTGATGGTGATGTTTTGGTTTTTATTTGTGTGTTATTTTGTTTTGGGTTGAGGAAGATGGTTTTGTTGATGTCGATGTATGTCTCTATTATGCTTTTTTTAAGGGGCACATATGAAAGTCAATGTATAAGGTGAAGGAGGTGGTTTTTATAATTTAATTTGATAATATATGAATGGTTGGAATTAAATGTAAGGAAAAATTAAAATTTGATTATTTGATTATGCTATCAAGCACGGACACATACATGGACATAGACAGTTCGACACCGATAATAATGTGAGAAAATGACACAATTCAATGTAATGACTCATGTCGATGCCTGATACCGGATACACCTTTGATTAAAAGAGTCGGTGCTATTCAGATTACATGTAATGATTAATATTTGTTTTTGCTTCTCATGTTTTAGGCGCTTTAATGATATACATGTATATGTATGTATGAACTATTTGATGATACTAGTGCTGTATATGTATAATATGTATGTATATTTGTATGGTCAACTTGTTAGGGGCATTTTTACAAGATAAGATTAGGATTACTTGGTCTAGATTTGTTTGTGACCTGTAGCTAAATAGACTAATTAATGATTATCTAGGAAGCACTGAGTTATTTATAAAGAAGTATCATTAAAGAAAAAACTAGAGAAGTGAGAAGTCGTCCATAGTTGATGATTGATGGATGGCATCTTTTTTCTTCTTTTGAATCTATCAATCAATTTATCAATTTATACAGAGTGTATCTGTTGTGGTAGGAGATGCAAAATCAATTAAAACAATGGATGAGTCTGGATTGGTGTTTGATTCTCTGTGCTCGTCATGTATACTATTACTAAGAAACTTTGCTGATTATGTTATCTTGACTTTTGAAATAAATACCCATTTTTTAGTTTTCTAGGAACACACTACTCTGGGGCCTTAGAGTTGTATTTTATGGACATAACTTAGCTTATGCATTATGACAACGCTTGGAAAGTTCAGTTGAATGTGGTGATCATGAACTACTATAAATCTTTGTACCTACATGTTACTGATGCATGTAGTCCTGGAAATATTAATGGCATAAGATTCCTATCTTTGTTTATTATTTTCCTAGCATGTAATATTTTCATTCTTAACAGTGCTCCCAAATCATTTTCTTGTCTTAATTAAATGGAATTTTAATCATCTGGTTTTTGACTTATCTTGCTGGCTTTATGTTTGCTTCTTGTTTGTTGTCTTGCACATTATAATCTTGATTAAGCCAATTGTTTAGCATTTGTTTTCAAAAATTTGTATGTAGATACTAAATAGTAAATGACTTGGAAATGTATATTTTTTTATTAATTATGAAATGAATTTGATTGATTTGCTAATTACAAATGGGATTACATTAGCCTTTTTCATTAATCAGCTTTTATTATGATAAAAAATATTTTCAGATAGGAATTGCTTGATGTTTGTATTTTTCTTATATACGTGTTTTGGATATGATACCCTTCAAGTTCTGTTTTGAAGATGTCAATTGGGTTGCAGGTGTGTTCCCTTTAGGTATAAAAGCTGTGACTCTAGTTCCGAGAAGATTGTTGAAGTGCTTATGATTAATTCACCTAGTGGACCAGGTCTTCTGTTTCCAAAGGTATAATGTTTAAAATAACTCTTGTTAAACCTGTTTGGGAATTGTTGTGGTTGATACTAGTTTAGGCTATACTTTGATTACTATGATTATTTTAAAATTTGCAAAGCCAACACAGTTTTTTCTTTTCAGTCATTATATTGGGAAATTCGGAAATTTTCATTGACTATTCTTCTACCTCTTATACTAATTATAATGGTGTGACATAGCCGTAGCTATCATTACAACACAACTGCTTTGTAATTTTGGACGGGAATTGGTTTTACTATCCCTTTGGACTCATTTCCTATGGGATGAATCACTCCAAAGAAATAAGTGAAATTTTCTTATGGTCCTGATACTTTTTAAGGAAAATGCTGCCCTAAGGGCATTGTTTAAGCATCTAAAAGTAGCAACTTTTGCATTGAAAATTGTACGATTATGACTTTAACATGTGTTTGACTTGTATTTTCAAGATACAATTTCTTTTTATGGGTTCCTTAAACAATGCCCTTAGGGCACATGTTAGCAAGACCCTACTTTTAATTAGAAAGAGAATATCATGTGCATTAGGATGTGTTTGTACTATACTTCTTTTCTTGGAATTGACTGTTGTGGGCGATAAAGGATTATGGAAATCTATTGTAGAAGATGAAGTAAAAATAAAATAGATTTTGTTTCCATAAAGATGACTTAGGATTAGAGAGATTGAAATCTCTGATGATAGATGACATACATACTCTGAAGAAGGGTTATTAATGTAGTATGTAGCGGATAAAATACCTTCATGCTAGTTGGTTGATAGATAGTCACAAACTGAACATAGGACTCTTGAAAACTAGTTAAGTAAATAGTAGATAGTAGAGAATACAACAACAACAACCACCAAGCCTTATCCCACTAAGTGGGGTTGGCTGTATGGATCAAACTACGCCATAATAGTAGATATTAGAGAATAATAAATAAAATTACAACTATAATAATATATACATACATGAGTTACTTATGTCAATCCTCTAAAGCTTGTGGCCTTGATATAGTCAAACCTAATTCAAGCTTGAGCTTGTTTGTTTAGGTAATAAAATAGCTTGGTCAAGTATTCAATGTTTTGAGCTCAAATAATGTATAAAGTGCGGGGCTTTATTAGCTATGTTTTGTAACTTAATCTGTTTTTTTTTAACAGTAACTTAATCTGGTTGAGATCAGGTTTGCATTGTTTTTATAATGGACCCCAAGTGCAGTTTTCATTTTCTGATTATTGCGTTGTTTTTCCATTGAAGGGAGGTTGGGAGAATGATGAAACTGTTGAGGAGGCAGCTGTAAGAGAAGCTATAGAAGAAGCGGGAGTTCGAGGAGACCTAATGGTGAGAAATATGAATTTATTAACTTTAGAGCTTTTGCAATGTGGTTTTTTAGTTTCATTAATATTATGATGGGTTCAAGAGTCTGAATATTTTGATGATCTCATAATGGGAACCTACGTTCTGTGGTGCATTTGAGAATGTCATGTCATCTTCTCATAGTATTCTTTGTTTGCTGTAAGTTGGTATTTTCAAGGGTGTGAAAGCACAAGAAAGCAAATTAACATTTAAAATATGATGAATTTGACCCTATAATAGGGTGGAATATTGTCACTTTCAAATTTTATTTTTTCCAGCATTTATTTCAGATGTGAGAAAAAGCCAGTGATTCTACTTTCTACATGATTTTGGTATCTTCTATTTTTCTTCGCGTACTCTTGATTCTTTCACTCTTTTACTGTTGTAACTTGAAAGTTGAAAATGTACTCTGATTTAGTTATTTTAATTGTAAACAAGGCTGATTAACATTTCTACATTTCCACATCGATCTTGACATTTTGATGGATCCTTTCTAATCGATGGCTGAAACCTGTTTGGTGTCAGGAATGTCTTGGATACTACGAGTTTAGGAGTAAGACCCATCAAGATGAGTTCAGTCCAGAAGGGTTGTGTAAAGCTGCAATGTTTGCTTTGTTTGTCAAGGAGGAACTTGACCTGTGGCCTGAGCAAAATACCAGAAATAGGAGTTGGCTGGATGTATCGGAGGCACTCGATAGCCTCCGACATGAGTGGATGAGAGACGCTCTTGAACGCTTCTGCAAATGGCATGAGGAAAAGTTTGTGGATGGAACAGATGGAGCAGAATGATTTACCTGATGTTAGACTGATTTGCTGACAATTTTTTTGAACAAGATTTGTTGACAATTTATTTTTAGGGAAATTGATATTTGATTAAAATACAATTCTTGGGGTAGTTTCTCTAGTAAATATAACTGATCAGAATTGTTCAGTTATTGTTTCAAGTATGCGGGGAATGATGTTTGTCTAGTCTTTTGATTCGGAGTAACTCATGACATTCAATATCAGCTCTGATGTTCATTCTTGTTATTTTAACTTGTATCTCTGCATGCGTCCACACCTATCTAGAATTGATATACTGGATATTAATGTTGAATATCAACGACTCATACAATGATAGCCGACCCTAAGGCTTGGTTGTTGTTGTATAAATGACTCATACAAAACCTGAAGTTATCAAGGTATGTTTCTCCATTGAGACTTAACTTCACCATGTGAAGAAAATTTACAGCCAATTGAACCACACGTAATTATTTTCCTGATGAATTTGCTATTTACCAACAATATTATATTCTTTTGTCAAAAAGCCTCATAGGAACATATCTCATGTGGATTCGCCATCTCATTGTGAAAAAACTGCTTTCGGAAATATCAAATACTCCAACGACAATTAGCAAGAGTAAAACGCTAGCTAATTTTATAAATTGAATGATATTGAAGGTTCCTCCAATCCAAAGCAAAGATAACCAGTCTTGTTTGATTAAACGACGATCAAAGAATATGAATATAACCTTTTTCTTCACTACTACATGCTAGCTTCATAAACATTGCTTTATTAAAAAGATGGATTATTTTGGAGCCCCACCTTGATCCTTTGGTTTGCTGAAGTTTTCCCAAGCACTAGCAATTGTATGTCCTATGATCATCATAAGAGTTCCATACAAATATTTTTTGATGAAATTGTTGCAAATACTTCTGGGAAGAATTGTTTACATGAATAAGTTGGTAAAACAGTACAACAAATTTAGCTACAGTGATATGTCCTAAAAAGAGAAAGATGCTTGGCTTTCCAAGATGATATAGCCGGCTCCTAGCTTTGTCAATGATGAATTCATAGTCTGCTACCATCATGATTCACTGATGAGAGGAACTCCAAGATACTTTCCAAGGTCTTATGTTGAACCAAACCTTCTATTTCCAAGGCCTCCACAAATCAGATGAAGGCATCATCAAAAAAGATATGCGATATTGGAACTCCATTTCTACATAATTTGATAGGCTTCAAACTACCACCATCCTCCACTTCCTTATCTCATTTGAATACAGAGAAAAAGAAAGAGATCACAAGGTCCTGCCGAATTCCACAAGAATGAAAGTTCCAGTTTTATAACCATAAAAAAGAATGCTCATATGACAATTCCACACAATTTTGTTTTAAAGACTTATACTAAATAGGAACTCCAATCCAATTTATTAAAATATGTTTTTAGTCCCTGTAAAATTGGAACCTTTTAAGTTTAGTCCTTACTTAATTTTAATAGTTTTTTTAATCTTTAAAAAAATTTTCTGCACTCTGTATTAGTCCCTCCTCAATTCAAATCTATGCTTAAACTCTTGAGTTTTTAAACAATTTTTTGCAGACGTGTTAAGAACGTTACTAAAAGTTCCTCTGCAAAAATTGTCGCAAAATTTGATTTCTACATCCAGATTTTGTTAATTTTATCTTTAACTTTTGCCGTTTTAAAAAATTCATATTTAATTCATTTCATGTTAAAAAAAATCTAAATTTTGGTAAATGAACCTGTCATAGTGTTCTAAACTTGTCTTAAAAAAATCGTTCAAAAATTTAAGAGTTTAAGGATAATTAAACAAACTTTGTTGTAAGAGGGACTAAAATTAGAAGTAAATTTTTTTTCCTGAGGACTAATATTTTGTAAAGACTAAAAAACCTATTAAAATTAAGTAAGGACTAAACTTAGAAATTCCCAATTTTATAGGGACTAAAAACATATTTAACCCTAATATCAATGACCCCTATTTTATGCGTCCCGGACGCATATAATTAAAGCATTCTTGAGCAATAACTACATTATCCACAACATGCCTACTATGAATGAAACCACACTAAGTTTGAGCAACTAATCTATCCATGAGAGGATGAAGCCTAGTAGCAAAAATCTTGGAAATCACTTAATAGATAGAATCATATAAGCTAATCAGCCTGAAGTGATTAATAGTAGAAGGGTTAGAAGTTTTAGGAATAAGCACAAGCAGTTTGGCATTTACATAATTGATAGATCCTGAATTGGTAAAAATATATTGAGAAATGCTTTTTAGGTACTCATGGTTTGCTCTGAGGCACGATAAACTGACGAAGATACTCCGAACAACATTTAACTACCTTTCGCTCACAAACGGTAGCTAATTGCCGCTCTAGGAACGACAATTAATCGTTGTTTCCTAGAACAGTAGTTAACTATTAGTCATTGAGAAACTCATTTGGGTTGTTCTAATATCGTTGACTTGAGACCTTGAAGTATACTCCTCTTAAGGTCTCAGGTTCGATCCCTCTTGTTGTCAATTTCGATGAACCAAGTCCATACTGAATTATACCTTTAAAAGATACCAACCTAGTTTGGATGACTAACATTTTATGAAGCTACACTTTTTTTTTACGATCAAGAAGATGATTAACAATGCATTCCATCATGCAAAAGAACATATGATTGTGTTCTTTCTGAATCATCGAGCGATGCGCAACCCAACCAAACAATATGAATATTTTCGCACAACACAATATAACTCATGTAGTAAATGTCACATAACTATTGACCATGAAACAATGCATTGCTAGCGTCAACTAACTCGAAATAGAAATCCATACACTACCAAGAAACACCAATCAAATAATAAATCATTGTTCAACTTACGTTTATTTGAATATATCAAAACATAAAATACTTCAAATTCAATTCACTTTATTAAAATAAAATTTATTCAAAATCAATTTTACTATCGCAAAATCAAAAGGATTCGCTAGCATGTAAATGCTCAACTGTTCAGAGTTTAGATGTTTTTTCTGAAGGAAACTATTCAGAGTTTAGAAGTAGCGAGTTTGATGAGATCCCTCCGAAGAATTTTACCAGATGGATTTTTGGGTATGGAAGGTATGAATGCAACTTTTCGAATTCTTTTGTACGGAGCCACCTGTACAATTCATGCATAAGACATAATTAGTAATATAATTTATGCTTAGTTAATGATTTGGTCCCTTAAATTATTTGTTGGTTACATTTTAGTCTCATAAGTTATTAACGTTACAATTTGGTCCCTTTAAGTCATCTTTCGTCAACCAAATAAATCTCCACCGTCAAAACCGCTAAGCCAATGTCTAAGGTAAATACACATTGCAAGTTGTCACGTCACCGTTCACATGTACCTATTTAACGTTTTGGCAAAAGACTGACGGTGAGGATTTATTTGGCTAACAAATACTAACTTAAGGGACCAAATTGTAACGTTAATAACTTATGAGACCAAAATGTAACCAACAAATAACTTAAGGGACCAAATAATTAATTAAGCCTATGATTTAGCAATTTAACGAGTTAAACTCATAATCCTGATACAAATGTGTGATTAAAATTATATTATGTTTTATAATTTTATTAAGAATACAATTAAATTTATAAAATATAATAATTATACTGAATTTTTTAGACAAATTAATTATTCTGAATATTAAAAAGAATCATTTGAATATAACTATTAGTTTGAATAATTGCATTATCTCCATTAAAAACTAAAACCAAGCATGCATCTAATAAGAAAAGACTAGCATTGTTGAGAAGTGTTCCAAACAAACCTGGCCTGCAACAAATTCCATAACTTGGGTTTCTGATATGTTGCTTCCATCCTTCCTTACCACATATGCCATTGGATATTGCCCAGCCTCCTTATCTGGATAGCTATACATAAAAACAAGACATTCAAAGGACTTAATTGTGATTCAAATTAAGATGGTATAAACCCAAAATACTAGGGATGTAGCATATGTTTCTTTTGAAAAATGGAGAGAATACCTACTCGAATAAAATAAATAATTCATGTATAATGTTGTGAGTTGTAATTCAATTTAGTCGATTATAATAAGTTACTTGTAGTGAAAGTAATAAGAGTTAGTGTTCAGAACGTTTTGAACTAACAAATAGTTAGTTTTAACTATTTTGTTTGTTAGTTGTGAAACACAACTATACACTTTGTGACATATAAATAAGTGTAATTACAAGTGAAGTGATCAATTCTATTCCACAAGAGTGCTTTCTTCTCTCTCTCTTTCTCTCTTCAAAGCTTCCTCAAACAACTTTCATATTTTCTGGTATTCTTCTTCTTTGTTGATACTCTGATAACAAACAGTGAGTGCGTGTAAGTGCAAGAGTGAATTGCACTATCAATATGTGGGAGAATGTGTAAAATGAATTACACCATCATCTCTAAGGTGCAAAAGTGAGTTGCACTAACATATAATCTTTGGTAAATGAAGGGATTACTCCGTAAAGTTTATTTCTCATGAGTATATATAACTTTATAGCGAGTTCAAATTCCATGAAAAATAATTATAAAATAACCTACAATGCTGCTTTAATAAATAATAATTTAATTTTTCCTCAATATTTTTATACAAAAAATACTTACGGTATGACAGCAGCATCTAAAATTGCAGGATGAGTTAGCAACAAAGCCTCTAGTTCAGCTGGAGGGACCTGTAGCATTAAAAACCAAGAAAATTCTATGAGATTGACAATATTTATATCCATAATTGAATAAGTAACAAGTAGCTACCAATAGACTTGCAATCACACACAGTTGTTAAGTTTGTAAATAGACATAGTTATATTAGTCTAGTTTACTGGTTTGCTAACGAGTGTCTCGAGACATTCTTTAAAAAAATTATTCCGTAAAAAAAATCAAAGATTTCTATTTCTAAGGCAATGAATATCTAGAATTTGATAAAATCTTATCACTTTAAGTGCTTAAAAAATGTCACGAGACACTAATTTAGTCATTAGCATTTCCCTTTTATAATTGTTTACAGAAAAACTATAAAATAGAATCAAGAGAATGAGAATCCGGCTATAACCTGATACCCCTTGTATTTAATTAGCTCTTTCAACCTATCAACCACAAATAAGAATCCATCACTATCAATATAGCAAAGATCCCCTGTTCTTAGCCAACCTTCTGAAGTAAGGGTTGATTTAGTTGCCTCCTCGTTATTTAAATAACCTGCCATCACCATGTCTTTGATGTTAATTAAAAACGACAACCATGATTAGCATAGACAGAACAAACACTTAATTGAGCTTATATCTAACTAATATGAGCAACTATTTCAAGCTTTATTCACTCAGGAGCTTTTTCTTTTCAAACTGTTACTATTAAACACATTGTTATTTTATATTTAACAAGATAGAGTACTGAGACTATTAACGATGTATTTTTTTAAAGAGGGAACTATTGACAATGTTATACAGTGTATTGCTGGTATTTCTCTTCAAATTAAATGATTGAACTCAAGTGCTTAATGAATTCCACGAAATGATTAAACGTTTGGGAAAACTCGAATGAGTTCCATATAAATTCATAAAGTCATTTTAAAGACTTTGTCTAATATGTACAATTAAATTAGCCAGTCTTGCACCATACACAACTTTATTTTCTACCTTTAATTCAGGAAATCACATCAGATCACATTTGATCTAATGGTAAGATTTATTGATCCAACACAACTTTATTTTCTACTTTAATTCAATAAATCACATTATATCACATTTGATTTATTGGTAAGATTTATTGATCAAACGGTGGAAAAAAAAAAAAACTTGCGCATGGTGTACGACTTATCACATTTGCATAGAATTCACATCCTATAAAATTTTATGATAATAAACTATGGAATACGTAGACAGACACAAACATCAGACACGATAACACGGCGACACAGTTAATAATTTGAAAAAATCACATAATTCAATATAATCATATGTGTCGGTGTCAGCGATCAACACGTGTCTGACACCGAAACACGCTTCCAAAGAGTGTATGTGGTTCATAGTATATAAATGAATTGAAATCCAAATTACAAAATATTGATTATGAAAGTCTTTTGAAACCACGTTTAAAATCCATTAGACTTCTTTACACTCCTAAATTATAGAGAAAAAATGAAACAAACAAAAAAGACAAACCTTTCATGATGGTAGGACCCCTAAGCCAAAGCTCACCGGTCTGATTAACTGGGAGCAGTTTACCAGTTTCGGTGTCGACAATGATAGCCTCAGTAGAGGAAGACAAAAGCCCCGCCGTGCCGTACTTACGACTCTCTTCTAAAGAATCAGTGGAAGCCCCAGCTCCAAAGGATTCTGTCAGACCATAACCTTGAAGAATGGCAACATTAGGGTACTTATCAACAAACCCTTCTGTAACCTCTTTGCTAAGAGGAGCCCCACCGCATAACACCATATGAAGAGAACTCAAGTCGTATTTGATCTTAATAGCATCAGCATTGTTGAGCATAGCAACCAATATGGGTGGTACAAGTGGTAGGAACGTGACTTTGAACTTCTCTATGGATGAAAGCATGTCATGAATTTCAAACTTGGAGAGAACAACGATGGTTGAACCTAAAGAGAGAAGCCCAGCGAACATTGCTAGACCGTATATGTGAAACATGGGAATTGTGCATATGAATGTTTCCCCCCGCTCATATTCTTCGTCATTAAACCTAGAAAATACAGTTTGAACCATTGCTATGAGGTTTCTATGTGAAGATACCACTCCTTTGCTTGGTCCTGTTGTTCCAGATGAGTAGAGTAGAGTAGCTGTGTCGTCTTGGTTGACTTGCTCCCTCACTCTACTCAAATTAGGTTCTTTCTTCATCATTTCCTCCAGTGTGTTTGATGATGTCGAGTTCCCATCGGCTTCCATGAGAATAATTGGAAGACCGGGTGATGATGCAGTGATTTTGGAAACGAGGGGCGAGGTTGTAAAGGCGAGGACAGGTTTGGAATCCGCGATCTGTTTTGCGATTTCATGTACTGTGTTGAGGGGATTGGTGGTGGTGATGATGGCGCCGAGGGAAATGACACTGAGACACACCATAGGGAAGTAAATGGAGTTAGGAGAGAGGAGGAGAATAACATCGCCCTTTTTGATTCCCATGTTGGAGAGAGAGGAGGTGACAGCATCGACGGCTTTCCAAAGTTGTTTGTAGGTAAAGTGGTGGCCGGTGGAGGCGTCGATGAAGGCAGTGTGGCCGTGATGGGCGCGGGAGGAGATAAAAGTGGTGGCATCTAAGGAGTGGTTTGGAGGAAGTAGGAGGGGTTTCCTCTTGCTGTAGAAGATTGAATTAGAGCTACAAAACCCACTTGTTGGATTGATTCTGCTATTCTTATTACCATCCTGCACCTCCATCTCAATATCTCTTTCTCTCTTTTCTTCCCCAACTGTGTTCTCTTGTTTCTTGTTACTAGTATCAAATTACCGGTGCTAATGTATTATTTGTACCATCTAATGCTATTGTGATTTATGTGATGATAACCCAAAAAAACAAAAACAAAAACAATAATAATAATAATAATAATAATAATAATAATAATAATAATAATAATAATAATAATAATAATAATTTACGTTTAATTATTTCCATTATAAATAAGTAAAATTAGTTATTCATTAAATTCAAAGTTTGACTTGAATACATTTTTTTTATTCAAATCAAAACCATATTATTTTATAATAATAAAAACCATATATGAATTCACAAAAAATTGAAACATCACAAAAAGTCAAATTTTAACTTAATATTGATCAAAATGGTTAAATAAGCTTTGACTTTGAATTACTTTTTGGGAACCGAAACAAAATGAACTTTCTACGGTACACAAAATTGAGGTGTACCGCTACTCTGCTTCATAAATTTATAAATTAATGATCAATTTTATGAAATAAATAGTTATTTGTCGGCATTTATATTTTCGAAAATATCATTTCATAAGAAAAACACATCATTCATTGTTTTTAAGAATTATAGTAATTTTTTTACATATTATCATATAAAATAATCAAAGTTCTCTATTATAAGCGATTAAAATTTAATTCTATTTCGTTGACACTTTTGGTGAATAATATTTAATCATTATAATTATAAATGATAAAAAAAATCTTCAAAAAACAACCCATTTAACTATAAATTAAAGGATTTGGTGTACCGATACACTCAATTATGTTGGGTGTACGGTAGAATTTGCCATATATATATATATATATATATATATATATATTTGCTAACTTAGACTAAAAAAAAACGTGAAGGTCCAAGTTAACAAGTGTACACTTTTTTATTTGGATAAAAATATCATTCATCTTTATCTATGAGGCATATGTACGAGTACCGTACCCAGTACAGGTACCGGTACATAAAAAAGCAAATTTTAAAAAATGAAGGTACGTGCACATTGTTATAAAACACCAAAAAAAAAATTCAAGTGAATTACTACACTTCTATCATCATGTTGCTTGAGAGTTTTTTTTTTTTTTTTTGTATCCCCCCTACTTTTTTCATCAGAAGCAAGATAATGTTGGTTATTTTTTCAACGCCCCTACATTTTTGCTGCACCAACTACGACGAAATAACTAAGTAAAAATAGGTACGGTTCGGTACTAAGTTACGAGTACCATACGTGTACCTGGTATGGGTGCGTACCCAGTACCGATACTTCTCCATGTTTGGAATACCCATGCTTCAGAGATCCTTATTATTTAAAACTAATAACTTGATAATTAATTGAGTAATTTTCATTTTTTTTTTAACTTGCATCAATTTCCTAACTTAGACCCAATTTTGCTATCAACATATTTTTGTCACAATTACATACATTTAAAAAAAAAACTAATATCCACCTAACAAAAAAAACTTATGGTAGATTAAGCAACTATTTAATATAGGTGATTGAATCAATTAGCTTTTGAGATTTGGTTTTAGAATCTATCCATTTGCAATACAAATAGCAATTAACCAAATTCATCATGAAAATATATCAAAAATTGATTTGCTAAAATTGAAAGAGCAAAGGAGAGAAGAATACAAAGAATTATAGAGGTTCTCTCTTTTCGTTCTCGTTAGGGGTATGTCTTCTCTCCGTAAAAGAAAACATCTCTGCTACAGGCTTTCACTATGATGAAAATGTTTGCAAGTGTATGATTACAAAGGTTTCATTGATATATTCCTCCTAATCTTTTATGCTAAGAAATCACACTAGATCCAATCTTCAAGCCCTCTTGAAATTGGGTAGCCACAAGGTCTTCAAATCTCATTTGATCTTGTTCTCCTAAAAATCATCTTTGTTATGCCTCCACTTTGATCCCTTGAACCTTGAATGTTTGAGAAACAACCCCCACAATTACCCTTGGAGGGGAAAAGTATTTTGTTTTGCTTTAGATCATTGATGCACCACCAAGATCCTTGAAAAAAACCAAACTTACAAGTAACATACAACACCTTAACAATCTAGATCTCAAATTCTACAAGAGTTCTTAGAAAAAGTGATAAAATAATTGAGTGAGGTATATATAGGTGTGAGTGAAAGGAGCGAGTTTGCCTCAAATTAACACTAAAAATACCAGCTTGAACTGAATCATGTGAATCAGTTCAATTAGTGTAAACGTGGAAATTTGAGTGCCATGAAGATTGACACGAAGGTGAAGAACATTGAATCGATTCAACCCAATTTCAGGTTAAGAATGAATCGATCCAAAACTTCATAGGCATGTTTTTGAATCGAACCATGGTTTTCAAATGAAGATTAATTTGATTCAAAAAACTTTGATATGATTCAAAAGATGTAAGTTAAAGGCCCGATGCACTAAATGAATCGAATCAAAATCTTATTGAATCGATTCAAAACCCTTAAACTAAACACTTGAGGCATATATTCATAAGTTCCAAATTAATAGTTTGAATCGAATCAAGTGTTTTAAAACTGGAAAACTTGAGAAAACTTGAATAGCAAAAAACACCTAAACTTAAGAATGGCTAATGTAGATTATTTTGAGACAGAGATTAGTTAGGGTACTTTAACATAACTTAGCCATTTTCTATTAATCACCTAGAAAAAAACATAAGCTAACATCATCAAAACCAAAGCATGAAAGCAACTAGACAACTACATTATCCTCCTTTTTTATGATGTCAACCAAGTATGAAATATGTTGATTCCGCTATTCCTATTCATATTACCATCATGCACCTCCATCTCAATATCTCTTTCTCTCTTTTCCTCCCCTACTATATCATTTGTACCATCTAATGTTATTGTGGTCTTAAGGATGATCTACTTTTAATTGTTTCCATTATAAATAACTAGCAAAAAGACATACACTCATGTGTCCGTCTTTCCGCTATTTTTACTGCGATAACATTTAAAAATTATTAACGGTGTTTTTTTTTATGAAATTTTGATTTTGATTAAAGCTAAAAATATAAATGTTTGTTGTTGTCAAGTTATAACAAATCAAACTAAACATGATTATTTATTTCAATGACACCAACAATATAACAAAAAAAATATAATCTAAATTCTTGTTTTTAATGACACCAACAACAATCTTTATTATAGAAAAAGTTGTTTAAGGGTATATTTGGGATAATGAAAAAGTAAGTATAAATATACTCATATAATTTGTTACACTTTTTAAATGATAAAGGAAAAAAAACCAGACATATATATATATATATATATATATATATATATATATTTATATCATTTTTGTTACATTTTTTTTATATTTATATTTATTTTTATCTATTTGTTACATGTGTTA
>Ga0228710_1005262_pt1 | contig 20146 bp, 6 predicted proteins | sample MedpolnodulmetaG_FD_177995 | JGI IMG/M metagenome (GOLD analysis project Ga0228710, IMG submission 177995) | Root nodule microbial communities from Medicago polymorpha collected in Santa Monica, California, United States - pink nodules | ecosystem: Host-associated > Plants > Roots > Nodule... | reverse complement strand
CAACAAATCATCTTTTGTTCTTGGAATTCAATAGTGACAATTGTCTTTCTTAATAAAAGTTCTTCTTTTACTTTCTTGTTATTTATTTTATGTTCTTCTTCTCCTCTTCTATGACTACGATGATCATAAGTGAGTAGACCTTTCTTGTCTTGGGATTGTTGGATAAGTCTAATGACGTAATCCTAATCAAACCAAGCCATAAACCCTAATTTTATATAAATCTACTTTCTAATCTATTCACCATTTTTATAATGAATTAACAAATGCCAAACTCATAATGCGAAAGCGGAGGGTTAGTATTTGTTAATTCATCATCTCAAATATCAATTCATAATGCGAAAGAAGAGCTTTGATATTGGAACAAGTGAATTTAGACAAGGGTTGCGAAACATGAGAATAGTCTAGCAAACCTTGAGACATATAAAGTTTCGTTCTTCAAGGATTCTAATAGCAATCAACCATGAGAATAGGCGTGATTTCTAGAGGAACACACTCACTGCACCTCGAGAGAGGCTTTGATACGCTAAAGAGAAACTTGTCTTTAGAAAGTAGGTCCAATATAAAGTCATGGTTTAGGGTTTGTTTGTGAAGGATTCGTCATTACGATGAACCAATAATCCCAAGATGCTTTTTATTATTATTGTTTTAAACCTTTAAAAACTCAATCTTTACAATCAGACTCTCTTCTAATCATCCCTTAAAAGTCAATCAAATTGAACAACTCCCTGTTGGAACGATACTCTTTTTACTACTTCGGTAAAACCGTACACTTGCGGTTTTGCTCATCTACCAACGAACATAACACAACAATATGAATTGTAATAAATCGATAACATCCCCATGTGAAGCAACAACAACATTAGCATACACTGTGCACAATACAATCTATGAAAAAGATCATCCTCTCCACACATTCTTCACTCCATTTATAAATATTTTGTTCACACTACCAAAAATGGCTAAGTTTTTTTTGATTTGCATTACTTTGTATGTATTTATTTTCTTCTTGGCTAACATCATCAACATCGAAGGAGTGGGTACATATAAAGTAGGAATTATCATGGTCTGCATTTTACCACTGTTACGCCTTGCATGGATCGTTACTATTTGTTTCGATAGAGACATGTAGTAAAGTTGTGCCTGCCCTCCTATAATTCCAACAACTATAAATAAGGTGATTTTATCATGTTTGGAATTCAAAACAGTTAGTTTGCTTCAAAGTGGGATACTGGTTTTGTTTTCATGCCTCATGCTTCATCGTAAGACAATCCATAAGATCAAATTGAAGTCAGCATGTTGTCCAAGTAGCTGCATTCAACCTATGTTCATTAACCTTTAAATTAAACCTTCCAATTATATTGAAATATTGTCACGAGTGCAGTTGAATTAGCACCTTATGTCATTTTATTTCAATTCTTAATTAGTAATATTTACAATATTTCAGATGGATTAGCACATTACGTCATTGTTGTTCAAAATTATAAATTTTGAAATGTTCAACAAAAGATTCTAACGATATTATCCATAGTCATTACAAAATTTAAGAAGCATAATAAGATGACCAATAACAATAACATATCGAAGAAATACCATATTTGGACCTCAAGGAAGAGAAACTCGTCTAGACCAAGAGTACCTCACATCTTGGTAACCCCAAAAAAGTAAGTATAAATATAGTAGTTAAGAAACTCATGTGAAAAATGGCCACAACAACACAATAAAATATAAGCTTAAAAAACATGAAAAATAACAAGGTCGAACTCTCAAAGGAAATGAAACATACTAATATTTTCTAAGAATATTCCTAATCATAACCGTTGTTTCTTAACCACCTTCCAGATCCGGTACCTACATAAAACCACCTTTGTTGTTCTTCCTATAAAGATAAAGATCTCGAAGATGTTAAACACGACGATGAAGACTCTTTCTTGTCAAAAGACTTGCCATCAACTTTCTTCACTTTTTGTTCAACGTATCCATCATCTTTTTGTCTTCCAAAACCTCCACTGCTTATATCCTTGTTAAAAGGATGGTTTAAATCACCATCCTTTGTAAATGGCTACACAACCGTTTCATTTTTCAGATCTTATTCACGCTATTCCAAATCGTTTTGGAAGAGAATGGTTCACGTTCGTAATCAAACGTACGAAACCATGGTTCCACATTTGTGACAAACAATATTCATCTCACCAATATCTAGATATTCTAAAAAGTGGAGATTGAACAAAATAAAATTAACGTCAAGGGTAATATACTCTAAATTACAACATTACGATGAGCACTAATCACTTGTTCTTCACTCTCATAAAATAGTTGCATGAATGCGAGATCATTATCAACAAAATGGGCATCCGATGAATTCCCAACATAGATCGCAAAAGTACCTAAAATTTTAATAATAAAGTGAAAAATATAAAACAAAAACTAGAATTCCAAACTCAGAATACCAAGCCAAGTTAGCATATAAAAAACTTATTGGGTGATGCAACATTTGAATAAGAAAGTCGAGCAAAAGAGGATTGTCGCCTACTTCCAGTTCTTCTAGCCACTAATAGGAACACTCATATTAAAAAAAACAATGCATCAATTAAGTGGTGAAACAAACAGAGTGAATACAAACATAAAACACAACACAAAAGCCTCAAAAAACCCACATCCACGTCTAACACCAAGCACACCAGCACCAGAAGAATGTCTATCTCTTTTTGCTTTAAACTTCTGCATCCTCTCCAATTGCATATGTCTAGCTATAGATGCTCTACGACATCCACCATCTTCATCCATCCATGTGAGTAAGTTCCCTCACTGCGTTTGAATGGACCAAAAAAAAAGAAGAGGGATGATACAACTCAAATGTTTGCAACTGCGTTTCAAAATTCTCTACCCCATCCCAGGGTACCTATATATACACATTCAACACACCAAAGGGTCATTTGATAATGCTGGTAAATGATGGTTTGAAAATACACTGCAATTCAAATACAAATGTGTACAAACATTAAAAACTTTGAAACGGGAAAACAGAGACCTAAAACAGAAGAAAGAAAAATAGAGGATGCATAACCCACTTTAATTGGAGTATAGTTGTCACCAAATACATGGTAACATTGAATGGTCTCCTCATCATCCGTCAAACGCACAACCTGGATCAGCTCTCCATTAGATTAAGTATTCTGATGTGCCTTAATAACAATAAATAACACGTTCCTGTCCTTTAAGATCTTCATCCCAGCTTCGCCTAACGTAAAACTCCAGCCCTGCAACAACTAAACGCACAGTAACCATACACACCATCATTGTTTACGTGTAGGATAAAAATATGAAAGAACCCATGCAACAAAACCGGTGATCTAATATATGTAAAAATCAATACATACACCTTTGTTATATTCAAGAGAGCTAATCCCATCCAGGAGATAATCAAACAACTAGAACCTTGCAGTAGTTTTCCCATCATCTACAACAATCCTCAACCTGCACCTAAGTTCAAGTTCATACGAAAGGCTTATAAAAAATCAGGAAAAAAATGATACAACAGAAAAGTTATTTACATGCAAGAAATGTTGAAGTTGGTCAGGTTGCATTGGCCACAAACATACAAACCAGTCCCCTGATTCATCAACCTACCACAGCGGCACAAAGCATACCAGCACTTTTCAACATGATAAAGACCAACAACCTTTTCAAATAATACAAATAAGCCTTCCTCGAGGGTATCAAGTAACCCTGCAATGTTTTCCTTGGAACCATGCAATTGAACTGGGAAGACTCAAATTCATTGATCGAAGGAGTAACATGAACACGATCAATGTCATATCTCTTCCTCGACAACACTAGCCTATGCATACACAAGCAATATCATCAAAAAAGGAAAAACTTCAAGCAACCACATTCAAAAAACAAAGTATTTCATTCACAAACGAAACTCAGCTCCCTCAAACTAACTCATTCTTCAACCTAATTACCTCAGAACCAGAGGGATCAAGCATGATCCTAGAAATATCCTTAACACAACTAACATAAACACGAACATGAATGACATAAACACGAACATGAAACAATTTTAGCGTGAGTAAATCACAAATAAGAGATAGAAAGTTCATGCCACCAAGATATAATATCAATCACCTTGCTCCCTGCAAATTTTGGCAAAATGAATAACAACCACATGAAGAGCAGATCCAAACCCACTCAACATACCATTGAAAAAACCTCTGAATTTCCCATACCATACACACTCAATCGTTCCCCTGCAAACAAATCAAACATAAAGTATAAAATTTCAACAAACAACTTCAAAAATACGAAACAAAAACCAACCAATAAAACACATCACACCTCTCATCGGTCAGCTCCAACCTAGAAACAGTGGAAAGGTTATCTCTGCCATCAACAACGTAATCGTAATGGAGATATGTCAACAAACCAATCACATCTACAATAAACATATACCCAGATGGATTTTATGCTTCATGAACCACCTGGTACAAAAAAAACGAATACAAACACATAACAACACCCACCAACTAAATGACCACATCCATGTTGATGTTCCAAGATCTGCAAAGATGAAAGGAAGGACAAACCAAACCTTTGGATGATATAATTATCATCATTGACAACTATGGTTTCCAGCAGGAGTTTTAACCTATGGTCATGGGAAGTGATCTTGGTAGAACGGTCATTTGGACACACTTTGAAATTAGAGATTAGGTAAACACAGTTCTCCTGAAAACAATTCCAGAAACGGGAAACACAATCTGGAAGAATCGTTGCTTGGATCCTAGTCCCCTGCAAAAGCCATGCAATAAATTTCAAACATCAAAGAGTGGCACCTCAAAATAAGATAACAAGACGCATGCAAAAATAAAATAGAGACAACAATACAATGTTAACTTACATCTTGATCAAGCAACACCATCTCAATGAAAATCACCTTACCACGCACCAATGAACTCATGATCCTCCAAAGTCTCACAACCCTAACCTTGATACTCCACACCATTCTCGGTGGACGAACATTCAACAAACTCGTTATGGAAGGAGATATTGTGAGAAAATATACTGGCAAAGTTTATGAGAAAGAGTGATAGGGGAAATCTACTCCAACTGCTAAGTTGAAAATGGTCATGTCCGCATATGTCAACAATACTGTTTAAAGAAGTGGTATGGATTGTTCTCACATGCAACTGGAATGGAAAGAAATAAGTAAATCACCTTATGGGTAAATGAATTATAGATATACCATTGAGCTGTCACACCTTGTGGTAATTACCATAACATTTTATGCAAACTCATCATAAAAAATTACCAAAAGAGGAAAACATGCCACATACACCATGCTTTTGTATCAGTGATGTGAGGTATATAGAAAATTACCCAAGTTCCAAGATTTGTTATCACAACAATATTTTATTGTCCATTAAATAACTGCAGTATTTTATTGCTAATTTTAAAAAACCCACATGAAAACCAAAACAAAAATCAACACGTCTTGCAAAATAACAAACACATGACTGCCTTAATCTTTAAATAATATAATAATTATTTACATAATCAGCTGGCTACAAAAATAAAAGAAGGGTTAGAAAAAAAAAATATTAACCCAATAGTGAAAAATAGGCCAAATATTAATTAACTTAATAGATATCAAAGAACATACGCAAGAAATGTACACTGCTTGTGCGGTAAAAATCTGCTATAAATTCCATTAAATTGATTTTCCCTTTCCATTACCACTTTTTTTAATAATATTTACCTAAAACCAACTGACACACGTTTCAAACCTATCCATCATTAGATTAAAAAATGTATACATTAACATTAGCCAATTTAGTATTAATCTATATATATTTAAAACTGAACAGCTGAATATCAAATATTCACAAACAACTACTTGTGTAAAAATTCAACATAAAGAGCTACTTGATATGACCATATTCTTTTGGAAATTTATTCAATGCCTTGGTGCACAAAAAAAAAAGGGAACGAAATTATGAAATCAATGGAATAACACCTTTACATATCCATTCAAATTGATCTTTCCTTTAAGGCTTAAATATTGCACTCGTCCCTGCAAATATGCCTCGTTTAAGTTTTGGTCCCTGTAAAAAAAAAATTTGTTTTTGGTCCTTGCAAAATTTTTTGTTTTTTAAAATAGTCCCTGACCCCATTTTTGTGATGATTTGCATACGTGGCACATGATGACTGGACCCATTTTGTAGTTTTTGGTCCCTGCAAAATATTTTGTTTTTTTAAACACGTCCCTACAAAAAATTTTGTTTTTGAAAATAGTCCCTGGAGGGACAATTTTAAAAAACAAAAATTTTGCAGGGACCAAAAACAAATTTTTTTTTTTACTGGGACCAAAACTTAAACGAGGCATATTTGCAGGGACGAGTACCATATTTTAGCCTTCCTTTAAATTTTCTACGTAACATGTTACCACAAAATCATTAGGCATATATATAAGTCCTTCAGAAATTATTCCCTCCACAACTATTAAAAAAAAGGAACGAAACCCATGGTAAAATAACAAATTTACTGTAAAAAAATATTCAAATTTTTTTTCCACCTTGTAATAATGCTTGAAATTTTCAATGAGTAAACCCTTATTAAACCCCTAAAGTGTCAGACCTCGCATCTAAAAGATAACTCACATGCTCCACTCTTTTACCCCTCCAAACTATCCAAACACCAAATAAAAATCTAAAATAATCTCAACACTAAAAAGTGTAGCATCCAATATATTATTCTAAAAACAACAAGAATTAACAATGAGTTGTGAATAAAGAGAGATATAATAGATAAACAACGATTTTTCTCGCGACACTATTCAACACGATTCCAATGTGACTACTAATGTTCAATGATCTTCGCCTAAATACTTGAATTAAGGAGGCGAGGAGGTCATTCGATATTCAATACAATATCTTTTAAATATTAACACAATAGTGCACATCCAATATATACTTATAAAAAACTGGAGTCAATTAATCAAATTAATAAACATGATGTAGATCCCTCTTTTTAAAATAGATAATTATATTTATCACCTTGTTTGGAAAGTAAACACATAATTCATACTTTTGGACATGATCATAGATAAAACCACACATGATAGATAATTATCTTACTAGTGCAATTGAACAGTTCAGCACACCAGATAAGGGTGCATCCACATGATATTTGGAGCTCCTCTTTATTTGGAATGTAAATGACATAAAGAACAAAACAACAAAAGCACACTAATCCATAAAAAAATACATGAAAACAAGAAAAAGACAAAACCAAGATCTTGCATGGCCAACACAGGTCACAAAAGGAAAAGCAGAACATCAAATGCAACGCGAAGGACAACTACATAACTCCAAATTAACAGCTTCACTATGCCATACCACCCCCAACCTTCAAATGAACCTTTGAATGCACATGATCAACTGCCAAAACTGAGTCAAACAACCTTCTCTTCACGCCTTTCTTGACACCATCGTTGCAAATTTCCCCAGCAACACTATTCTTGGCCTCCTCCTTCAAAACACATCCCAAAACACTATCATTCACAACCTCACTTGCTCCATCAACAACACCCTCTACAACCCCTCCATCAACAACTACCTTTGTGGATATTGTGGATTTCTTGAAGACAGACTGGACAAAATCACTATCAGCACCATAAACATCTGAAGCATCATCCAAATCATCCATTTGTCCACATGCTAAAAGAAAATGCATATACATAATTGCAGAACAAAATAACAAAAATAAAATAAACAACAACAATAGCAAGTAAACCCAACCAAGCAACTCACAAATCCACCATAGGCAGAATGAATTGGATTCACATAAATATGTATGAGTGAAGGGTCATCAAAGAGTTCAAACACCTCGTATATCATACTAGACTCACCACCATTGCAAAACCTCTTATCAACATCGAACAGAAATGGATCCCCAAATAAGTCGTCAACCTCATTATGATAGAGGGAAGACCCCTCCTACAAAGATAACATAACATCAGCACGCAATAATTAGTCATAACCAATTAACAGCCTGAATATTAACTAAGATATAGCTCACCAAAGACATCAATAAGTCACAAGTATCGTGTGACACCCTTCTCACATGGTCATCACATAGAAGGAATATAACCTCCTCCTCACTATTTACAGTCTTAATCTTTAGCCTAAACCTATCCACATTGCAATGAAAAGAGCAAAACGATTAATTCCTCTTACAAAATATACCTTAGATAGTACAATGCAAAAACCAAAAGCATTCACCAAAAAGAGCATACCTAGAATCCAAGGCAATGGAATCGTCAACAAACCACATATCGACCCCTTCATCGACCCTAAAACATTAGGCAATGACAATCACAACACCTTCTTCATCAGATGAACATAAATCTGAAAATCTTTTAATAACTCTGCCTCCAAGAAAATTAGAGAGCTTGGACATTATGCAAATATGAGATTAAAAACTAAGGCAAAATGAATATGAATAAAACTAATGGGAACACCACCCATGAACCGATACATAGCCTTGCACCACATATATATACACAGATGAAGCCCGGTTGAGGGGGAAACAACAAATTCAAAAATACGTTATAAGACAAAACAAAGAATATTAAATAATTTTATAATATACACATTTGTCACTAAATCTGACGTGTATGTACGAACGATAGTGTTGACATAGCCTTGTCACTAAATTGCACCCAAACAATAATACACCACAAATAGGACAACTAATAAAACTGTTTTTCTCTGTCAACTAAAGAACCAAGGGTAAATGAGGATTGGGCCCCCAACAACCCAGTACCAACCCGACCACAAAGCCCATATATCCATTATGATTTTTTTTTAAAAAAATCCTCCTTATACCTTCTTTTTAATCAACACATTCAATTACAGTGCATTTAGAATAAAACCTCTTTTTGAACCCTTTATAGGATATTTGAAATACATCTACCACTCTCCCCAATCAATTAAAATGTTGACATCTGCTCACTTCTAAAAATAATTTACATAAACATGAAGAAAAAAAAATTAAATCGATTTCAATCTACCACATAGTAAAAATCAAGGTATAACCACCTAAGATAATTATGCCACACCTGCAAACATGAATATAGACACAATTGACAACAAATATGAATAAACAATATTACAATTAAGACAATGTTTACAAATGACATTGGAAGAAATTACAAAATAATTAAAACTCTAGACTGACCTCCATAACACAACAAAAACTCTTAAAGCTAACAAATTCAATAAAATGGGATCCATAAAATGCAAAATATAATGTAAACAAAACATTAACTTTCCAGGGTCAGCTCTTTCAAAAACTTAGCACAACACCATTATTCACACCCATATCTTCTTTTTACATCCATCCAATCAAAACAATTTTTTATACAATGGTTGATCCAAATAATTATAACCATTAACACGATGATTTTCGAATGAACCATACATATAACTGACTGTTAATAAGGACAATAGTACCTCCTTCTTCCTTACCACATAATAATCTGTAGGGAACTAAAGCGTTTGGGGTTTCAATTAACCATTACAGTACATATCTTAAGTTTCAATACACCGGGCATAATTAGATACACAAAGCACCAACACCATTGATAATATCAAATAACCACATTACCAACTAATGACATGAGAGCAACAATGAACAAAACGAAACTTGCCATTGAAAACCTTGACATATGTCTGATATCTGATACACAACATGTAACATACATTGCAATTAACATTGGAAATTGGAAATTGCCAATGCAAAACAAAGGCCTACATGAAAGATCACTAAATCAAATCATCAATACAGATCGAAGATGGAAGGAACTTCATTATTGAGATTAAATATTAATGACAGGTCATTTTATGTTATTCGTAACATGTTTTTAAGTTATTTTCATCAGGTTTTAGCAGTAAAAAGGAGGAGTATTAGAACGATTGCCAATGATTTCGCGACGTTTGTAATGTTTTCTATATTTGAGTCTGTAATTTTAGTTTTCCCGAAACATAGCAATTTTAGGTGGTTTTTGAAGTAATTCACGAAGAAATCATGCAAATCGGTAAATCAAGAACATATGAAGAATTGTGAAGATTCAGGAAGACAAAGAATAAAGATTCAAGAGGCCTCAGAAGATTTACAACAGGGAGGAATTATGTTTCCAAGTTCCAAGGCAAGTTATTTGAAGACGAAGACCTAAAACAACGGAAAATCGCAGAATTTGGGCCCATGAAACAGACCATGCGCCTAGCACATGATCAATGTGCCCAACACATGAATCATGCGCCTAGCACATAGGAGTGGCATTCATGCGCCTAGGGCATGACTTTGCCCTCTCTCTCTCTCATGCACTAGGCATGCTGAGGATGTGCCCCGTGCATCTGAAAATGCGGGGCACAAACGTCTCTTTCTGCATTTATTTTGGGTAAACCCGCACTTTTAGCCCAAACCCAGGTAAAAACTCTCACTATAAATACCAGCCTTCCTCATTCAGAAATTCTCGTTCAGAACCGTGGCAGTTCAAGAGGAAGGCAACTTTGGAGCTTCGAGAGAGTTTCTATCTTCTCCTTGATTTTCTAGGGTATGTTTTTATCTTTACTAATTTGTTTTTAGTTACCATGTGTAACTAAATCTTTTTAGGTTAGAGTTATAAGATGAACCTCTATTTATTTTTGTTGGATATTTATTTAATATGTCGTTTATTTTATTTATTCTTTTGTTCGCCATTAAGTTCTTGATGAGTGATTTATTTGAATGGAGCGTAACCCTAGATTAGGTAATTAGGTTATGACAGGACCTAACATTGCTACTACTGTCTTGTTTCTTATATCTTGATATTAATAGCATTATACTAGTAACTATCTGTCTAGGAAGTAAGTGATTATTAACTAGTGAAAGATACCGAAAGATAGTTGACCCTAGTGTTAGGTACTTAGGAGGTGACATTACTAAGACTGAGTGGTGCTCTACCGAACCTAGGATGTAACTGGTTAGAAATTAGGGAAAAAAGCTTCTCCGGGGAATAAACCTTTATCGAACCATTCTCTTGAAACTCTTAGTAAGGTACATGTAGATTAGGGTTGTCCATTTGTAGAACTCCTAGGAGCGTAGAAAGGGTGTGCTATGAGTATCCTAAGATTTATAGATGGGCCGACCTAAGGCAACATTGAACTTCATTGCCTTGGAAAACACTTCAACGCCAATTTAAGGTTATGTTTCAATTACCTTTGAATTAACAAGACCCCGCACTTAAGGATCACCGTGCGGTCAGCAGGTGTAGTTAGACATTGGAGGGATAGACCTAGATCAACCGAGATAGTATAGACCCTACACGTAAGGATCACCTTGCGATCAACAGGTGTAGCTTGACAACCGACTAGGTTAGAACGTCCCAACGACCTTATAACTTGTATATTTTACCTAAGATAATAGTGTTGCACTAGAAGACTAGGTTTCTCGAAGTAATAAAAAATATAATTGTATTCTCTAAAATATGATCAAAAGAATTTTTTTTTTGTCGAGTAGTCTAGTAGATAGAATACTTTTTTGTCAAGTAGCATAGTAGTTAGAATCACTCCATAAGAGTTCGAACCATGTCCCCTTACATATTATATGCAATATCTTTAATAACTAATCGAGATACCCGTGCTACAACATGGGTAGCGCAACTTCGTCGCGTTGCAGCACGCGGTGAGGTGTGTGACTTTTTGTAATGGTGTATGATCTAGTACTAAATAATTGTTGAACTTAATAAGCACACATATAAATTGCATTAAAATAGTTATAAATATTACACATAACATATACCCAACATAAACTAAATGAGATAATTAATATCTTAATTAAATTACAAAAGTCAAACACCACTTAAATAAGACATTGAAAATTAAATAAGATAGATACCGACTACATTCAAACACATGTCTCTGCTACGACATAGGTTACGTCTGTGTGCGGCAATGACAAATTTAGAACCGAAAAATATTATAAAGATGTTATAATCATAAATTTTATTTACTAATATGTTTCAGTGTGAAAAATAACATGAAAAATACTAATATGAGTCCCGTGAAAAATTATAATTAATGTATTATATAATAATGTTATCATTTAACTGATTATTTTCATAAACATATACTAACCTATATTTTATAAAGATATAATTCAAATATTCCACAGGCCCTTACATTATTATTGGAGAAATACTTTTAGTGTCAAAAACAACGTGAAAAAATGTGATTTTATTTTGTACGGACTAAAAACAAAATTCTGAATATTTATAAGGACCATTTACTTAATCAAACCTTAAAAAATACTAATTAAAATCGGTCACTAATTTTAGTTAGTAATATAGGTTTCATCTATCATGGGAGAAATAATAATACGGGTTTCGTGTTTCAATTATAAACTCCAACAGGTTTTCTGGTGATTCAGTTAAAATTTTCTCGTGAATATAGTTATTGTCTAAATTTATTTATTAGTTTTTCTTTGATCAATTAAATTTTTCTCATCATTCAATATTCATTTTTTTTCTTCAAGTTATTCATTTTAAATACTATTCAACTATTTTGTCAAAAAAATACTATTCAATTATTTTCCCTAAAAAATACTATTTAATGAGATAAATAAATATATTCAATTATTATTGACACATCTAATTTTTCTCGTTTACTTCAAAAAAGAGATTGGACTTCTCTGAGAAGAAAAAAGAGAGACCAGTCTCCTTGTAGGGCTCTCTTTATATATTCAATTATGTTTGCTTTATCATCATTTATTTTACTTACCTGTATTTTTTAGGGCTCTCTTTGTAATTTGCTAGAGTAAGAAACAGTCCATTGATTTTTTTTCTTCTAGAATTTGAAGGAGATAAAATGAAGATTAGAGTGATAAAAAGAAACATATTTCAGAAGGAAGGAATTTCATAAACTTACCCTTGTATTTTTTGTTGGGGAGAAATTTCATAAGCTTGCATGTGTATTTGTCAACTTTCTCGTGTATTCCTAGCAAACTTGTGTATTTGTCATTAACAATTTTGTGTACTCCTATTTGTAGCAAGGAATATGAATATCAGTTAGCAACACTACCAAGTAGAAAGAAAGTTATTAAATTTGTTTTCTTTTGTAGCCTGTTTAATCTACCAAAAAAATACATCTAAAATAAATATTGTAAGAAAATGAGTTTGCATCATAAAATTGAATGATTAGATGTGATAGCATGTATGAGAAAGAACAAAGATGAGAAGAAGAAAATGAGTAAAAGATAAAATGAGATAGAAAGATATGTATAATGAAAAAGGAGAGAGGGAAATTTTAAGTGAAGGAATTTGAATTTGAAATTCAAATGTTGAAAAGTCATCATGTTAAAAAACTGTAAAAGTTGCTTTTTGATTTTAATTGTGACAATATCCATTCTGCCCTTCAATATAAAAGTTGTAAAGAAGTTGGATTAGGGGTACTTTAAGGCTGATTTTGAGAAAAATGTGTTTTTATCAAAAGATAAGTCTAAAATAGCCATGACTTTGTGAAGGAAAATTTTTGCTGAAAATTGAGGTATGGGTAGTTAAGTATTTTTGGTAGTAATCTCTTTTCATATATTGTAGTAGATAGATAGATAGAAGATGGATAGATAGATAGAGTAGTTATGCTCACATGGACCCTCAAGCAAACTTAGTCCATAGATATTATATCGTAATAAAATTACAAAATGAAATTTAAATTTATTAAATGATATTTTAAGAATGATAACATTAAATATTATAGTGATAGTTTGTTTTAGCTTAAATATTTTTCTTATAAATTACTCCCTCAGTCCCAAATTATATATCGTTTTGAAAAAAAAATTTGTAACAAATTATATGTCGCTTTACAATACCAATGAAACATTAATGTTATTTTTTTCTATTGTATCCTCAACTATTTATTACTCTCTTTTCTTTTTATTCTTTAATTTATCTTTTCACACCAATTACAAAGGACAATTTTGTAAATCAACTCATAATATCTTTATCGTATATAAAATTAATTACATTTCCTAATACATGTGAAATTGTTAAAACGTCGTATTACTTAAGACGAAGGGGGTATAAAATTCATTTACAAACAAGAAAATCAAGGGGACATAAATGAAGAAAAAAGGTAAGAAAAGTAAAGTTCGAGCTTATATTTAAGATAAAAAAAATGAAAATTGTATTCCTTATATTAATACTGGTGAATAAATGAGTACTCTCGTGTCTGTCTTTTCGCTCTCGTTTGAAAATTATGAATGGTGTTTTTGTATGAAATTTTAATTTTAATTAAAAGTAAAAATATAAATGTTATTTGATTTTAAATTATAACAATTAATAAATCAAACTAACTATTTCAATGAAACCAACAATATAACAAAGAAATATAATCTGAATTCTTATTTTTTTAATGGCACAACAATTTTATTTTGAAGGATCCAACAACAATCTTTGTTATAGAAAAAATTGTTGTTTAATGGCATAATTGAGATAATGAAAAAGTAAGTATAGATACATTCATCTAGTTTGTTACACCTTTTAAATGATAAAGGAAAAACTGAATATTTGTGTTTGTTACACTTTTATTTTAATATTTAAATTTATTTGTTACATGTTTTATTTGTATTGAAAATTGAGGTATTTTTAGAAAGAAAAAGTCAGCCCAAAAGAGTTGAAAATGGTAGTTTTCTTTATATATATTAATATTATTAGCATCATTAAAAATTAATTTGACCAAATAATTTCATGATAAACACGATTATTTCTTAATTGTATAATTAATACTCCAAAATTCATATTTTAAGTAAACAAATATACTCAAAAATATTAAATTTGTCTTATTAAAATATATTCAATTAAGAATATGGAAATAATCAAATACTGTCTCCATTTTATATTATCAATCTTATTTGAAATATTTATTTGTTAAAAATTATTTGTTATTTTTTTTATGTTAATCATTTGGTTCTTAGGAGAAGAGAGCATAGGAATTTGATGTTCAGTCAGATGATAAGTACAATCTGATCAATAATTGTTCCATCCAAAAATCAAACTCGACTTATCCCAAACAATTTGTTATTTAGTGGAGCTTATTAAGCAATTGACTTCAATAATTTGGTTATTATTTATAATTTTACTAATATTACTCTTATTTATTTAAGTAATTACTGGAGTATAATAAACACATAACAAATGAAGAATACACATATTTTACTACTTTATATATAAAAAAAGAATATTCTAGTCAAATTGGTATAATTATTAAAGTAATCTAGTCTATAGATTTCAAATGAGAGAAATAATATAAAACTGATGAAGTATTATTATTTGGGATGACAAAGACGTTTCAGGTCAAAAAAGCGTCCAAATTCTCTTCATGTAAGAAAGTGGACCCATCTTTCTCTCTCTAACACATTCTTTCTCTCTCATCACTGTCTCACTTTATATATAAACTCATTTTATGTCATTTCATTACAAGTCTTCCTCATTGAAACAACGGCGCTATTGTTTCATGGTTTGTGGTTTGTTTTGCCAACTTTTCCATTCATTTTCAATCAAACATCACATCACTCACACCATAGTTTTAAATTGCAGTTAAGATACATTAAATACTCAAAAAAATTTTATTAGAGTATTACCAATGTGATTGCAATGTGGTTGCAGTGAAATCTAAATATTTTAGATTGTTACTACAACCGCAGTAGCAATCGCAAATTACAATTTAAAACTATAGCTATTACATACCATCAATGATTTAAATTACATACATAATAACAATTGTGGTCGTGTCTTAATTCTTATCTTATAGTATATATCTGCGATCAAAATCAATTGAAGTTTTTAGTTCAATTACACTTGATCGCAGATACACCATCTTGCATACACCAGTGGCATACCTTTATGTAAAACCTTGTTTCACAACTTATACGTATGATCATGGCTACACATTTTTCACCCAACTCACATGCATATAAATTTTTTAACTAATTTAACTTGAATTTTTTTTTTTTGGTTCTGTCTCTGTGTGTCTAAAGTTTTGTTGTTTTTGTGTAGATTATAAAAGCTACCCTTTTTTCTGCATAAAAAGTTGAACACTCCACCTCCTGTTTCACCGGTTTCATTGCACGAGGTCGCTGATTTTCTGCTCATAAAGTCAGGTACACTGTCTCTCTCTATATGTATATGTATGTATGTATATGTATATGTATATGTATACAGGCCAATGGAAAGATAGGTATATAGAGAAATAATAGATGTTGGGATTTGTTTCATGCCAAAGTTGGTCCTTATATGTTCTTTCCAATGAATGAGATGATGGTGGGTATGGTTGCACTTGTTTAATGTATATAAAGTAATGGGTGGGGGAGTGGCAGATGGGTGTTTGGTGCTACAAAAAGTTGGCTAGATGGGGTTGATGTGCTAAGAATAATGTGTCTTTAACTATGTTTTGGTACGTATAGGAATATTAAGATCTGATTAAGATTGGAATATATGTGATTTATATGTGATTGCAATCTGGGTTTGGTTTTATTCATTTATTATAAAAAATTTGTGGGGTGTGTGTTTCTTTCTGAAATATATGTTTTTTAATTTGGTCTTCATTACTGGTATGGTACGATGGTACATGATTTATTTAATTTATATTTTTTTTTTATTAATTTATTTATTTATAGAGAATCTTGTTGGACTATGGTTTATTTTTTTCAATAATTTTTGTGGGTGTGTTGGGATTGGAGGGTTTTCTTACCAAATGCTTTTTATTTTATATATTCAATTTGGTTGATGAAAATGTGGCACTGTGTTATTCACTGATTCATATCCAAAAGAGGGTGTGTGAATTAGATTACAAAAGAGGAATAGTTTGGATAATTTTATTTGGGTAAATAATTATAGGTTTCATGTGCCTTTCTCTTTCAGGAAGTTTTTACATTTTTTATTATTCTTTATCTATTTTGGGATCTCACACACTGTTTTGTAATCTATTGTTTAGATCTTACTGAGTTTGAACTTTTTGTTTAACTGTTATGACAATGACAGGACCAAAAAATTGAAGTTGGATCAATGTATAAAGGAACAGCATCTGGATTCTTAATTTTCCTGCTCTTATTGGGTGTATCAGCAATTGCTAATGGATTTTCCAAATGCAACTGTGACGATGACACGAGCTGGTGGACAATTGAGAAGATTCTAGAATGGCAGAAAGTCGGCGATTTTCTGATCGCGGTGGCATACTTCTCGATCCCTATTGAGCTTCTTTATTTCATCAGTTGTGCAAACATTCCATTCAAATGGGTACTTTTTCAATTCATAGCTTTCATTGTACTTTGTGGAATGACACATTTGTTTAATAGCTGGACTTATGGACCCCACACATTTCAAATCATGCTGACACTTACTGTCTTGAAAGTCCTCACTGCATTGGTTTCATGTGCAACTACCATAACCCTCATCACTTTGATCCCTATGCTTCTTAAAGTAAAGGTTCGAGAGTTCTTGCTGAAGCGAAAGGCGAGAGAGCTTGGAATCGAGTATGGTATGATAATGAAACAGAATGAAGCTGGAATGCATGTAAGAATGCTTACTCAAGAGATTCGCAAGTCGCTCGATAGACATGAGATTTTGTATACTACCTTGGTTAAACTGTCGGAAACTTTAGGGTTGCAGAACTGTGCTGTATGGATGCCTAATGTTGATAAAACGGCGATGAATCTCACTCATGAATTGAATGGGAGGAATGTTAATTCTTCTATACCGATCATTGATCCGGATGTTGTAAGAATCAAGGGAGATAATGTAGTGCACATGATTGATTCTGACTCGCTGCTTGCTGCTGCGAGTAGTGGAGTTTCTGTTGATGCAGGACCGGTTGCTGCAATCCGAATGCCAATGCTTAGTGTTAGCGATTTCAAAGGGGGGACGCCTGAGGTAACGGAGGCCTGTTACGCGATACTTGTTTTGGTACTTCCTAGTGAAGAGGCTAGATCTTGGAGCAATCAAGAGCTTGAGATTATTAAAGTTGTTGCTGATCAGGTAGCCGTGGGTCTTTCTCATGCCGCGATTCTCGAAGAATCGCAACTTATGAGAGAGAAATTGGAGGAGCGAAATCGAGCATTGCAACAGGAGAAAAGGAACGCTATGATGGCGAGCGAGGCTAGAGCAGTTTTTCAGAAAGTCATGAGTAATGGAATGGGAAGGCCAATGCATTCAGTTATGGGATTGCTTTCAATGATGAAAGATGAGAATTTGAAGAGTGAACAGAAACTTATTGTGGATTCCATGGTAAGGACAAGTGGAGTCGTGTCGAACTTGATGAATGATGCTATGGACAATTCAGATAGGGACGGTGGAGGTGGAAGATTTCCTATGGAAATGAAATGTTTTGGTTTACATAACATGTTAAAAGAAGCAGCTTGCGTCGCCAAGTCTATGGCTTTATGTAAGGGTTTTGGATTTAAGGTTGAGGTTGATAGGACTTTGCCTAACTATGTTATCGGTGACGAGAAGAGGGTTTTTCAGGTGATTTTGCACATGGTTAGGAACTTGATAGACTGTAACAATGGGGGAGGGATTCTTGTGTTTCAAGTTTTCACAGAATCTGGAAGTCGAGGAAGGAGTGAACATGGATATGCAACTTGGAGACCAAGCTCGTCTAGCGGTGATGTGCATGTTAGATTTGACATAGGGATCAATAGCAGTAATTCTGAATCAGACACCTCAGTTACTTCAGGGAGGCTTGCAGGAAGGATGCGTACGAGTGACCGGGCATTCGACGAAAGTTTGAGCTTCAGCATTTGCAAGAAGATAATCCAGGTAAGCTATATAACATTTCTTGTGTATGTCTCAAGAGTTAATTTATACACCGATTTTAATCATTATTGACATTTTATCTATAATGCTTCAAAATATATTCGTTAAAGGATCTTTTTCTGCATTGTTTCACTATAAAATTGCGATAGAACATTTTGGAATCCATTTCAAAATTTTCAAGTTCTGTTTTATAAAATCGAGATCTTTTCACTTGCGATTTAATTTACGTTATATTTATTTACTTACCTTCATTAGCAGCCGATACGAACTGTTGATTAAATACGTATAACTTGTGGATTAGATACATTAGATATGCTTGTCTATAATCTAGAGTTCTAGATAGCTTTATCATAGATATGTTGGCTTATTTGATTATTCAATTCATAATGTCTCTAGGGGGATATTTACCATATTTTTCAAATTTGTTCAAGTTCCATGAAACTCCAATGAATAATTGGTGTGCTATATTTGTAGTTAGAACTATTAAATTAGGTGTTTCTGTGTTCTGTAAATTATTTTTCTCTCCATTGATTTTGTATTTTATTGGCAGTCAATGAAAGGTAGCATATGTTCAGTACCAAATGCTAGAGGCTTTCCTCAACTGATGACCCTTGCTCTTCGGTTTCAACTACGCCATTCTACTGCGGTAACCATCCCCGAACCAGGGGAGAGTTTGGAGTCATCTGATCCAAATTCCTTGTTCAGAGGTCTGCAAGTCTTGTTGGCCGACAACGACAATGTTAATAGAGCAGTAACACAGAAATTTCTCCAGAAACTAGGATGTATTGTTACATCTGTTTCTTCCGGATTTGAATGCCTCAATCTTGTTGGCCATGCTGGTGCATGCCCCTTTGAAGTTGTTCTTTTGGACCTTCACTTGCCTGATTTAGATGGATTTGAAGTTACCGCAAGGATCCGGAAGTCCAAAAGCCGTAACTGGCCTATCGCTGTTGCTTTATCGGCAAGCTCAGAAGAAGAATTAAGGGAAAAATGTATGCATATTGGGTTTAATGGAGTTATCCGAAAGCCGATTCTGTTGCAAGGATTCGCCGGAGAACTCCTAAAAATCCTGAAGGGAAATTAGGTCCTATGAGGATCTTTAAGTCATTAATTTTCAGTCACATTTTAGATAGAAGTAGTTTATGAACACAGCAATTTTTTACTTCCTTTTTACAGAAATATTTCAGTTTATAGATTTTATACACAGCTTTCATATTTATGAAAGTAAAATGGTATACTGATTAGTTCGTTTGTTCAATATGTTTCCCTTTTTTTTTTTTTTTTTTATTTTGTTTTCCG
>Ga0228710_1005261_pt1 | contig 20146 bp, 17 predicted proteins | sample MedpolnodulmetaG_FD_177995 | JGI IMG/M metagenome (GOLD analysis project Ga0228710, IMG submission 177995) | Root nodule microbial communities from Medicago polymorpha collected in Santa Monica, California, United States - pink nodules | ecosystem: Host-associated > Plants > Roots > Nodule... | reverse complement strand
GGAACTATCTTTGTCACTAAGGATATGCATATCCTGTTGACTTCTTGCGATATCTTTTCCCCTTTCCTTTTTCAATTGTTCAACTTCAGATGATAGGTTTTGAATAATGGCCATTAATTCTCTAGTATTGGGATTTTTTTCACTTCTCTTTTGACCTTTGTTAAGAATTGTTTGAGTGACCCCTAACCCCATACCCCTTACACGACCAGAATACTCACGGACATTTAATGCTTTGCTAAGTATGTCCCTACAACTAGAAGTTTCAGAAGATTGAGATAGAGTCACCTGAAATAATATATGGTAGTACGGAAAAAATAAGATCGTCATAAACAATTTCACAAATTTTATATGAAGTAACAATTAATGTTCAGAATCAAATTAAATAGAAATAATACTTACACATTCTTCGTACACTTTCTGGACACTTTCATCAACCATTCCATCCTTCCTCACACGCCCTTCCCTCCACCTTAAACATTTATCAATGTCTTTTTCTTTAGATTTAGTCTCTGCTAGCTACAAAATGATAAAAAAATGCATATCAATTAGAAGTATTGTTACAATCTAATACATCATGACATGATTTTTGATTATATATACTCACTATTATTTCTGTTAAGCGTCCATATCCCATATGCCCCCTGCGGTATGGGTATTGGGGGTTTAACACTCTCTTTCTATTTTTTTCACTCAATTCCTGTACAAACAAGTAGCATTATCAAAACATGGTATTCAATTATATAAATTATATAATATCATAAAAAACACTTGTCAATAAAATTATTCTAACTTTGAATTCAGGAGTATTCCGTTTAGCTACAAAAGTCTCCCATTCCTTCGGAGATATCAGGCTTTCGTAAAGTGTTGGACGATCAGCCTCTATAAAATTTCCATCATCATCTCTTAGATACTTTGTTGTTAAATAAGATCGAAAACATCTATGTAATTTTCCAGCTAGTTGAAGTACATATGTCTTCCGTGATTCATCAACATTAAGGAAATAACTATACAAAATAAAAAAAATAAAAGACAAATGTATAAGTAAAAGCATTTATATGCAGTCAAACATCAACTACTATTTGATACCTGTATATCCTTGAAAACAAACTCTTTATAGGGATCCATTGATTTGTCTTTGGGGTTCCAATGATCACAAGTGATTGGAATGTGTCTACGAACATTGGCACCAACGAAACTTGCAAACAGTGCGGAGTAAGGCCCAATTGGTTGATTACGTTCATTCCATGACACCTAATAATTTCATAAAACAATTGTAGGCATGTATAGAAGAAAGAAACCACATATAATTTAATTTCAAACAAATTGTTGAACAACCTCAAATTTGACTCCTTTATCTCTTGCGCGGATGACTTTCTTCATAAGGGTTATCCCACGCGTGATCTCACGTTCAATAGAGTTCTTGCCCTCATTAATATGGGAGTCACTTTCCTCATTGTCAGGATCATAGTCCATGTCTTCATCAGAATACTCCATTGATCTACAATAAGAAAATAGAAAAAAATTACATAAATACGTTCATCGTTTAATGGACATTCATAATAGAAATACATTCATAATCATGGTTTAATGAACATTCATAACAGAAATACTTTCTTCAAACAAAAGTAGAAAATAAAAGAAAGGTTGGACATACTTTAGTCACAACAAATTATCATTAAGAAACAATGAATACAATGAATTTTATTACACAAAGAAGCTACTGTGAAGAGTACAAAGAAATATTATCTTCCCATCAACAAATGTAGAACTTAAGCGTTTTTAGATCTCTTTCTTTTTTTTGCGGCAATACGTTTTTTTTTTGGCTTGACTACATGGAATGATGGATCGACGAAAATTCCCTCAGCGTGATCATCTCTAACATACAAATCATCATCTATAGTAGGACCAGTTTCAGGTGATCGTGGTTTTGGTAAGAAAGGATCATCCTCAACGTCCTCATCATTATGATTTCTATTGTTATCATCTCCAACTTTGTTGGACAAAAGTACCATGGACCATTTTACATTAGCGGGATCAGTGACATAGAACACTTGTTTAGCTTGTGACGCTAAAATGAAAGGCTCATCTTCGTACCCCACTCTATTAAGATCCACCTTCAAAAAACCTGGCTCATCATTCCGAACACCATTTTTATTATCAACCCACATACACCCAAATGCAGGAACTCGAAACATTGTGTAGTCCAACTCCCAAATGCAGTTGATAACCCCAAAATATGATAGATTTGTGTATGCCAGGTTTGTCTCCTCGACACTTGAGATGTGCATCGATTCATCTACTAGGGTGACACCACTATTTTGCATAGTGCTTTTATCATCTTGTTCTTTGGTATAAAATGTGTAGCCGTTAATTGCATATCCAGTGTAAGAATAGACATGTGAATTTGTACCACGTGCTAACCATGTCAATCGTTCTGAAACTGAAGCAGGATCTTCAGAAAACTTCGAATAAATATGATTTTTAAACCATGTTACAAAAATTCGATTGTGTTCCCGTGCTATCCAATTTTCACTTCTATTTGGGTTCAAAGTATTCAGTACATCCTTGTGTTTTTTAACATACGGCTCAACCTCATCATCATTGTGCAAAACATACAATTGTACTTGCTCCAATTTAGTCTTTGATATCGTCACTAGTTTTTTTTCCAACTAACCCTTTTCCAGTTATTCTTCCTGACGTATGAGACGTATTAGGAAGGCCAATGGATTCAACGTTGGCCAAATATTCAGTGCATAATTCAATAGCTTCTTCAACGACGTATCGTTCAACAATACAACCCTCTGGCCGACTTCGATTTTTCACATAGCCTTTTAATATTTTCATATAACGCTCAGTAGGATACATCCATCTCATATAAGCCGGTCCACACATTTGTGTCTCTTTCACTAGATGAATAGTTAGATGAACCATAATGTCAAAAAATGAGGGTGGGAAATACATCTCAAGCTCACACAAAGTAACACTAATTTCTCTTTGCAATGTTTGTAAGCTATCTGGATTGATCACTTTACTACAAATCGCTCTGAAGAAAAAACAAAGTTTAGTGATTGCACTTCTAACGTTTTCAGGCAAAATGGAATGTATAGCTATTGGTAACAAGTGTTCCGTCAAAACATGGCAATCATGAGACTTCAAACCTCTTAACATGAGGTCTTTCATAGATACCAAATTACTAATGTTTGATGAGTACCCTTCTGGAACTTTAACTTCATGAAGAACCTGACACAATACTTTTTTCTCCTTTCTTGATAAAGTATGAGCCGCAGGTGGTAAAAATGTGCGCTTTCCATCTTCCACGGGTGCCAATTCAGTTCTAATTCCCATATCGATTAAGTCCAACCTCCCATTAATGCTATCCTTCGACTTGCCAAGTACATTTAGTAGTGTACCAATAATGCTATCAAATACGTTTTTTTCAATATGCATCACATCAAGGAAATGTCTTACATACAATGACTTCCAATATGGGAGTTCAAAGAAAATTGACTTCTTCTTCCACCCGCTTTTAACAAGATCTTTTGCAAAAGGTTTGCCAAATTTATTGCTCATATCCTTCACCTTTTCAAATAGTTGATCACCCGTCAATGCAACTGGAGCTACACCTTTTTCTGGTTTTCCATTGAATGCTTTTCTCCACCCACGATAGCGATGATTAGAATGCAAGAATCTACGATGACCGAGAAAGATATTCTTCTGACAATTATCCAACCGCAGCGTATCAGTGTTCTCTTCACAAATAGGACATGCTTTCTGATCTTTAACACTATATCCTGATAGATTGCCATATGCTGGGAAATCATTAATGGTGCCAAACAACATCGCCCTCAAATTGAAGTTTTCTTTCTTATATCTATCATAAACCTCCACTCCTGTCTCCCACAAATGCTTCAAATCATCAATTAATGGTGCCAAGTAGACGTCTATGTCATTCCCTGGTTGATTACGCCCAGAAATTAACATAGACAACATCATGAACTTACGCTTCATACATAGCCATGGAGGCAAGTTATAAATCACCAAAATCACAGGCCATATGGTGTTTGGGATACTTTGAAAACCATGTGGGTTCATTCCATCAGTAGACAGTGCCAAGCGTAGATTTCTTGCTTCTTTCCCAAAATTAGGATAATCATGATCAATTTTAGCCCACTGTGGCGAATCTGCAGGGTGTCGAAACTTCCCATCTTTAATTCTATCATATTTGTGCCACGTCAAATGTTTTGCATCAACTTCACTACTAAACATGCGCCTGAATCTTGGTATTATAGGAAGATACCATAAAACTTTCGCTGGAATAAACTCTTTCTTATATCGAGAGACATTACATTTAGGACATTCATTTAATGATGCATATTCATTTCAAAACAAAATGCAATCGTTAGGACAAGCGTGAATCCTTTCATAACTCATGCCAATCGAGCACAACATTTTTTTGGCTTCGTAGTTTCTATTGGGAAGAACATTATCCTCTGGCAGCATATCTTTCAGAAGGGCTAACAAGTCTGTGAAGCTTTTATCAGACCATCCATTTCTCGCTTTTATATTGTACAACTTCAATATTGCAGACATTCTTGTGAATTTGATGCAACCATCATATAACGGTTTCTCTTAATCACTAACCAATCTCTCAAACATTTTAGGACAATCCTGAAGATCTTCAACTACATCTACCATTTTGTCAACTCGATCATAGTCAAATGTATTTGTGTCAAATTCATTTGATTCAGATGTCTCATTATTTTGCAAATCAACATTGTTGTTACTCATCTCACCATTCATTGTCCAACATGTGTAGCTTCGATCAATTCCGTTCGCCAGTAAATGATTTCGCAACACATCCCCATTAACCCTTCCTCCATAACAACAATCTAAGCAAGGACATATGATTCGATTGCGGTCTGTGGCATGTTTCACGACAAACTTAACAAACTCTTCTACTCCATTTTCATATTCCTTTGAAAATCGGTCGGCAAACATCCATTTTTTATCCATTCTTTCTTAAAGTTAATTTAAGAAACAATTGATTTTTCGTAACTTTCAAACGCACAATATAAGAATCTCAAGTCTAAGCAGCGCGCATGGCAGATAACAACCAAGGTTGGTTTAAACAAGTACTTTAGAAAAAGTAATTCCTAGCTAGCCTTGACATGAAACAACATATATTAATCAAGTAATTCTATAACACAGAAAATTATTACAAAAATTTATAAATTCAGAAGCTGTGACAAAAATGAATAAAAACCCATAATCAGTGTCACCAAATGTTTTATTCTATCAGTGTCACCAAATGATAATCAGTCATATTTTTTTACTTTAGAAACTTATGATTAAAATAAAACGCTTTTAATAATCTAACGATTATGGTTGATTGACAATTTATGATAAGAGTGTATATGAAGTAAATCCTTATATCATTTAATGGATTGATTGTGGTATTTAGTTTTACTATATTTAGTATATGGTTCACGTGGTTCTATAGTGAGTAGTTTTATCAAAATAAGTCCCTGTTGAATTTGGTTAATGGGATATAGTATGTTGGTTCTATAGTGAGTAGTTTCAGAATTTTTTAAAATTCTAATCTAGAGAGAATAAATCAAACTGCACTTTAGAATGAATATAGAGGGCAAGCAAGACACGCACTTTAAATGTTCAAACTGCATAAATAACCTTTCTAATTAATGGATTGATTGTATCTTGTACTGGATTTCGTAAATGGGGGCCATCTCTTTTTTCAGCTCTATCACCAGGGCCTTTTCAGGTAAGTTTAGCTTTGAGTTCTTTTGTGTCTAATGTTTCAGTTTTTAATTTGCAGTATTAATCTCCGGTTCTAATCGTCAACTATGTGTATTCAGAGAGGATCTAGCACGCATATACGCAGCCGAGATTGTCAACTATGGTTCATCTATTGATTTTCGACATCATCTATTGTTGGACAAATCAATAAGAGGGAAAGAGACATTATGAAAAAAATCACCTAAAGATCATCTATTGTTGGACAACTCAACAATAACGTTGATTGTATGACCAATTTTTTATTATTTTTATTTAACCAAAATCACCTAAAGATCATCTATTGTTGGACAAATCAATTTTTATGAAAAAATTGGTGTATCAAAACAAGTTTAGCAATTTAGGGATTCCATCAAAAATTGAAACTCCTCCATACAAATCAAACAATGAATTTGAGTAAAAATCATAACTTCAAATTGGAATCTCACGAGAAAGAAGAAGGGAAGGAAAATCTAGAGAGAGAGAGGGGGGGGGGATACCTGGACGGAAGTTACACTTTCCGGCGGACGACGAATAACCTAGTGGTCAAGGTCAAGAGCTCACGATGTCGGCTTCGACGGAAGTTACAGTTCCCGGCGAATGATGTCGATTCTGTCGGCTTCGACGAGGAGGTTGAGGAATTCAGGGATGAGTTTGCCTTTGGCGGACTCTTCGATAATTGGGGTTGGTGAAGTGTTCTTCAAATTTGCCTAATGCAGTGGAGAGAGAGAGAGGACTGTATGTGAATCGCAGAGAGGGTTTAGAGAGGAAAACTAATTTTTGGGAGGAAGAGTATGTTTTTTGGAAAAGTTTGTTGAAAGTAATATTTTAAGTGATATATATGAAGAAAATTATATTAAAAAAATGTGTGTTTTGATACACCAATTTTTTCATAAAAATTGATTTTTTTTTTTTGAAATATGTGTTATGCAGGAATCGAACAGGGGACCATTAGTTCAAAGCGTTTGCTTTATTTGTAGCGCTTTCAATCAAAAGCGCCATATACAATTAATCATGTTTTTTTAAAATATTTATTATTTTTATTTAACCTATACTGACGCTTTCAATACAAAGCGCTATATAGACTTAGAAGCATAGATAGCGCTTTTTCAAAAAAGCGCTGGCTAGGACCTCCGTGTTTTAATTTATAGCGCTTTAGTGTTAAAAGCGCTATTTATGGAGCGCTATATTTTCTCAATTTTGTAGTAGTTTTCTCTCTTTGCAGTTGTGTGCACAAGTCTTTAAACACATCAAAGGTATCTCATTTTTCTCTAATAAAGTTCACCCGGTTAAATCGTGAGAAATCATCAACAACCACAAAAACATACCTCTTTCCACTGATGTAATATTTTTACATGTCATAAAACTATTTACACATAAGTATAATAGGATCGTTATCCGCAGGGAATTGCGTATATCTTAAGCATTTCAACGTCATTTATCATGTTACGTGTTTGGGTATAAATTGTTTGTTTGTGTAAAACTATTTTAACTATTCGACATAAAAGTAAAACGAGTAGAGATAGGGCTATTTCGCTTGGGGTCAGAGATATCAACCAAGCGTAACAGCTGCAACCTCTAGATCAAATAATAGATTCTAGCTTTTTAAACGATATTATCACAATCACTTGACAATATCATTCGTGTCCAAATGATATCATTATTTGTAAGGAATCATTTAGATGTCGATTTCCCAAACATTTAAAGAATCACAAAGTCGATTGGATCATTTAATCAACGATTTCCCAACCTATTAAACGACCCAAAAGGATTAAGTTCTAGATTAAAAGTGATTATCAAATATTAACATCTATGTCTAGAATGAAAACTTAAGATAGATTGTTATTCTATTTCTTAGATCCAAAAGTATTTGTCAATATCATTTTGAATCTCAATAAAGCATTAAATACAAGAATAACAACAATATTGAATAAATAAGCTAGAACCATATATTAAATAATCAAGAGTTTACATAATAGCTTGTTTGAATATCTCAAAACACACAAGGGTAGATGTAGCTACATATGTCTATGATAGCTTTGCAAAGGATGAAGAAAAGATGAAGATTCCATGCCTAAACTCATGATGTCTCAACAAATCTTGGGTTGAATCTACTCTTAACTACCTTGCTTTGTGTTTCTCTCTCTAGAAATGCCCTAGTCTCTCTCTAAAATCCAAAAAAATGTAATATAAAAGAAATGGAATGGCTGGAAAGAGAGAAGAAAGCTATTTGTTTGGGCAGAATTCGTGTCTGCACGCTTAAGCGTGCTACATTCGCTTAAGCGTGCTACTAAAATATCTCCCGTTGGCCAATTGGGAGCAGCCACATGTGCCTTATCCACTTGCAACTTGATGAAGTTCGCTTAAGCGTGCTGGAAGCGTGCAGATCTGGGCTCTCGACATTGTGTACGCTTACGCGTACAGTGGTCGCTTAAGCGTGCAAGATAAATCCACAAGCGTACTGATGGCGTACATGAAGATTGGTCACTGGAACTTTCACGCTTAAGCGTACTGTGGGACGCTTAAGCGTGCTGCTTGAATCTGGGAAGCGTACAAGAAGCGTCCTGATAGCCTACAGGAAGTTGCTCTCGACATTGTGTACACTTAAGCGTGCTGATGACGCTTAAGCGTACTGACTTTGGTTCATGAGTTTCTTTCTTGTTCGTTGCTTGTCATTTCCTGCATAAGAGGGGTGAAATAAGGCATGTAAAACATAAATGGTAAAAGAACATAATTTGGTAGCTTTTCATTAGATAACTTGCAGAACAAGTCACTAAAATGCCTATATTAACACATAAAATATGTTACTTTTGAGCACTTATCAAACACTCCCCAACTTAGCCTTTTGTTTTTCCTCAAACAAAAGAATCAAAGGAAAGTTACAAGGCTTTGGACAAGATTTTCAGCACAGTGTCAAGCATTTCAAAAATTTAAAAACTTGTCAGGTGGTGATTCAAATGTAAATGCGCGGGCAAGCATGAAGTCATCTACTAATATAAGCACAAACTATGAATGTGAAACAAGTCCTAAGCACAAAATTTACCTCAAACAATTCAAGTCAAAAACATGATTATCTATGAACCACACCTAATACACTTCTTTGTAAGCAGATAAAACAAAATAAAACAATGAATGAGGGGTAATGTACACACATCCAACAATCAAGATAACATTCTGATTAAGTTAGGTGTCCATCCGAATATCATCTCAAAAAGCATTGATCAAAAGGTCTTTCTTAAGGTTATAACTTGGTCGGGCTACAAAAGAATTGCCATATGTGGGATAATTGAAATCAAAAGGCCTATCATAGAGGAACATTCCTTGTATCAACAATTAAAACCAATAACCTTCCCTACCAATCATTACAAACCCTTGGTGATTAACAATCTATCCAATAACCTTAACAACTTGTTCTATTTTTTTTTTCTTTCTTTTTCTTCTTTTCTTTTTCTTTTTCAATTTACAAAATTTTGATGCATTTAACTTCTATGCAATTCAATGTTGTCAGGTTACTTTAACAATTCACCATGATACTTGACATAAAATACCTCCCTTTCTCCCCAACTTAAACACAACAAAACTCTAATTGAATGTTCCCCTATCCTAAGCCAAGGGACAAAGTACAATAAAGTTAAGGGTTCAACAAAGTGAAAATATCAAAGTCCTAAAGTGAGTCAAACATGAATTGGATTTTTGAAAAACTTTCGAGCAATTTCAATAAGCATTGTGCTTATGAATATTGACAGTTCATGTTTGAGGACTTGATTCATTTGGCTCAGATTGGGTATCAATAACTCACTCTTCACACGGGTAGGCTTTATGTGGTCAAGTGTTTCAACTCAATTTCAAAAATGCCTTGATCCTTTACATACTTTCATACAATTCAAAACAATTATCAGATTTAACATAACAAAAACAAGTTAGATAATGAGTATTGGTCTCCGGCATATAGTATCACAATTTGAAGCTACCTCACATTTAGGCTAGGTACTAAGTGGTTCAAGAACAATCATGTTTATGAGAAGAATTAGATGAGATACATTTTGTGCAAAGTACAAGTTTTAAATTCTAGTAAAGACCTAGAAAAACAGGAAACCAATACCTTGGCTTTGCGCTTTCTCACAACTAATATCACTATCACCCTCACAACTAATATCACTATCACAAGCAAGAGTAAGCAAAAATTTTCATCCAAAGCACATTAGTTAAGAAAAAAATCAACAAGCTAAGTTATTAAACCAAAATGAACATAAACCGAAAATACTAAAGGAAAGTATTGAGCACTTCAACCTGTGCTAAAAAAGTACAAGTACAAAAGCAATTAAATTGTTCCAAAATAAAAGTAAAAGCATAAAGTAGAAATGAACAAAGCAAAAGCATAAATCATCACTAAAAGCATATAACTGTGATCAATGGTTCACGTCATCCGCGTCATCCTCCATGTCATCAACACCATGAACATTGGTCGTCCTCTCATCATCATCAACAGGGCCACCGAATGCACCACCCCCTCCAGAGTAATCTGGCCTGTCCCCAGGCCACATGCAAGACTGCATATACTGGCCAGGAGTCATCATCGGATAATGCGGATCCAAGTGAGCATCAAAAAGATGCTGGTAAATCCCCTGGTTACTTTGGAAAACTGTTGCCTGCTGATCCATAATGAGGTAGTCCCTCTGCTCTTGTCTCCGAGCTCTCTGCTCTTGCCTTTGGTCCTGCTGAGTCAAAATAGCAGATAGAGATGAAAAGTCAAAAGCACCAGGATGCTAAGGTATATCATGTTGTGGTAAATCCTCCCGTGGTATCTCAGGCTCAGGCTCTTGCTCAGGCTCAGGTGGCAGTGCTCCAGCTATTTTATGGGAATGGTTATAAATATACCGGTCATTAACTAACCCCTTGATGAACCCCGGGAAAAACAGTTTGGTGGCCTTACCAACGAGACCACTCAAGGCTACATGTTTCAGTTGTTCAGAAATGATCCGGGCCACATCTACCTCTCCTCCTCGAAGTATGTGCCATAACAGAGGAGTAGCACTAATAGGGCTAGTGGTGACATGACTCTTGGGCAACACATTGTGCACCAAGAACTGGAAAATGATAGTGGCCTCGAGGGTCATGTCACTAAAGTTGGCAATGGTTGCCTCATTGGTCCTCCCCCTATTGTAACGCTTACCAGGTAAAAGTATTTCTCTTTGAATCTGGGCATGGTTCCACGCATTGTCTCTCTCATTTTGGCCATACCTACAAAGGGAAGGTTCGGTCGGGTCCTCAGGTGGTGGTAGCTCAAGTGGTTCACCAAGGTAGGTGTTTATTTTGTCCCGGTCAAAACGGATAGTGGTACCCCGTACCATGGTAGTGTAAGTGAACTGGGCAACCAAATCATGTTTCACACACATAGGCATGGCATTGGCATAAAACTCTTTGACAATGTCAGAGTTAATGCGGGTTTCGGGGGTTATGAGTTTGTCCCACTTCCTACTGGTAATCATCTCAAGGATATGGGCATATTGTCCCGCCGAGTTAGTTTTAAACACCTTTTCGTGCCATATACCCTTATCAAACTGAGTGAACCGCATGTAATGTTTTTCGGAAGTGAACCGGGTTCGGTCAAAGTTTCTTGGTGGTGGGATGGGTCGGTCAATGGTATCGGAGGTGGAAGCTGAGGATTTGCGTTTAACACCGGCTTTGGGTTTTGGTTGATTTTTGGGTGCCATCTGCAAAACAAGCAGAAGAGTCCATATCCAGAAGCAAAACCAATTAGACAAGAATGGAATCAATTGGGTTAAAACAGATTGGACCATCAAAAATTAAAGGAAAAACTGGGCTAGCACGCTTGAGGTACGCTGAAGCGACCTCACAAGCGAGCATTCATAGATTTTCTGGGTTCGTACGCTTGAGGCACGCTTAAGCGTGCTTCACTTTGCTGTAAGCGTACAACCTCTGTTCCTACGAAAATTCACCAAAATCCAGCATATTCCAACATTTCTCAACACAAATCAACAAATTTTTCAATAGAAATACCCCTTAAACCTCTACACATCATTAGTGATCAATAAATGAACATAAATCACAACAATTTCACGAAATTCATTCAAACCGTCATTTTTTTTTTAAGTTTTCAAAATGGGTTAAAATTCCAAAAGTGAATGTTCATGGCATTTGTGTTGTGATTCTTGTCCCTTTCATCACTGGATTCCTATGTAAACAGTCTCTAAGCACAACATTTAACCTAACCCTAGCCATTCCTACAAATGCTCAAAAGTATGATTTTTTTAAATAAAGCAAGAGAAAGGAAAGGGATAAACCTGTTATACAATTCAAGATGAAATGATGATGATGCAGTGTGTGCTTGACTTGGATTGACCCTTAGGGTTTGTGAAGTGTAGAGAAAAAGTGTGAGAGTTTTGTGTGTTTAGGTGTTTGAGAGAAGTGGAAAAATGAAGTGATAGAGTTTGAAACCGTGAAAAGTGTAAGTGAGTGGGTGGGGTGGTTAAAGGGAGTTAATGCATTGGGAACCGTTATTTTTTTCTCTGCCAAAGCTCTGCACGCTGAAGCGTGTTATGTACGCTTAAGCGACCAAGATATAGTTTTCAAAAGTTTGCTTCATTTTTGTTGGCTTTTGATGCTAATGTTCTAATCCTACATGCAAATAACATAAAAATTAACTTACAAAACTGGGTTGCCTCCAAGCAAATGCTTGTTTCACGTCATAAGCTCGACGCCTTTTTGTTGAAGAGATCATGGGTCACTTAGTGAAATTGTCGATGTTTGTCGATCAACTTCACCACCAAAGTAGTGCTTCAACCCTTACCCATTTACCGTCCAGTTGGCTTTTGTAATTGGATCTTCCAAAACCACCGCTCCATAAGGCTTAACCTCTTTGATCAAGAACGGACCAGACCACTTTGACTTGAGCTTGCCCGGAAATAACCTCAATCTTGAGTTAAATAGTAACACCATTTGACCGGGCTCAAAGTTCCGTTTCACGATCCGCTTGTCGTGATAGCTCTTCACCTTTTCCTTGTACAATTTTGAGGACTCATAGGCTTGATTCCTCATTTCTTCTAGTTCATGCATTTGAATTTTCCTCTTCTCTCCCGCTTGTTCTTGGTCAAAATTCAAAAACTTTAGCGCCCAAAACGCTTTGTGCTCCAATTCAACCGACAAGTGGCATGCCTTCCCATACACCAATTGGAATGGTGTGAAGCCGGTAGGTGCTTTAAAGCGGTCCTATAAGCCCACAACGCTTCATCAAGCTTTAATGCCCAATCCTTCCGTGATGATGACACGGTGTTCTCTATGATTCTTTTGATTTCCCGATTGGACACTTCAGCTTGGCCATTGGTTTACGGATGGTAAGGTGAGGCAACCTTATGCTTGACTCCATAGTGCTTAAGAGCTTTGGCTAATTGTGAATTGCAAAAGTGTGAGCCACCATCACTAATGAGCACCCTAGGAGTTCTAAATCGGGTGAATATGTTTTCTTGAGGAACTTGACCACCGTCTTGCTATCGGCTTTTGGGGAAGCAATTGCCTCGACCCATTTTGACACATAGTCCACATATACCAAAATGTATTCATTTGAGAATGAGGAAGGAAATGGTCCAACAAAATCAATGCCCCAACAATCGAAAACTTCAACTTCTTGAATAATTTGTAAGGGCATTTCATTTCTCTTTGAGATTCCTCCCATCTTTTGGCAATTTTCACAACTTTGGACATGTTCATATGCATCCTTGAAAAGCGTTGGCCAATAGAAGCCGTCTTGAAGAACTTTGGCCGCTGTTCTTTGACTGTTGAAATGGCCACCATATGGTGAATTGTGACATTGCCATATGTTGTCCTTGGCCTCTTCCCTTGCAACACATCTCCCCAAGAGTTTATCGGCTCCGATTTTGAAGAGACGTGGGTCATCCCACACATAATGAGTAGAGTCTCGGAGAAACTTCTTCTTAATTTGATAATTGAAATCCTCCGGTATGAGCCCCGTTGCTTTATAGTTCGCCATATCGGAAAACCATGGCCTCTCTTGCACCATTAGCAACTTCTCATTCGGAAACTCTTCACGGACCTCTTGTTCATTCTTGGTCACCTCATTGTTGATTATCCTTGACAAGTGATCGGCCACCAAATTCTCTGTTCCCTTTTTGTCCTTGATCTCTAAATCAAACTCTTGTAACTAGAGCATCCACCTAATGAGCCTCAGCTTTGAATCGGCTTTGGTGATCAAGTACTCTATCGCTGCATGGTCAGTAAACACAACAACCTTGGAACCAATCAGATAGGAACGAAATTTTTCCAATGCATATACAATTGCAAGCAATTCTTTTTCTATTGTTGCATAATTGATTTAAGCATCATTTAAGACCTTGCTCGCATAATGTATAGCATGAAAAACTTTGTCCTTCCTTTGACATAAAACAGCCCCCACCGCATAATCACTAGCATCGCACATAAGTTCAAAATTAAGGTTCTAATTTGGTGCGGTGATTATGGGTGCGGAGGTCAATTTCTCTTTCAAACATTCAAATGCATTTAAACAGTCATTGTCAAATTCAAAGGACTTATCTTTGTTGACCAAATTGCTCAATGGCTTTGCAACTTTGGAGAAGTCCTTGATGAAACGTCGATAGAATCCGGCATGACCATGAAAATTTCTAACGCCTTTGACATTCACGGGTGGTGGAAGCTTTCCAATAATATCAATCTTGGCTTGGTCTACCTCGATACCCCTAGAAGAAATCTTATGACGAAGGACAATACCCTTGGTAACCATGAAGTGACATTTCTCCCAATTGGGCACCAAGTTAGTTTCTTTACACCGCTTCAGTACGATGTCCAAGCTCTTCAAACACAAATCAAATGATGATCCGAAAACCGAAAAATCATCCATGAACACCTCCATGCATTTACCAATCAAATTGGAGAAGATGGCTTAAACAAACCTTTGGAAAGTTGCGGGTGCATTACACAAGCCAAAAGGCATTATTTTATAAGCAAAAATACCAAAGGGGCAAGTGAAAGCAGTCTTCTCATGATCATCCGGGTTCACGGTGATTTGATTGTAACCAGAGTAACCATCAAGAAAGCAATAGAAGGATTGGCTGGAGAGTTTCTCAAGCATTTGATCCATAAAGGGAAACGGGAAGTGGTCCTTCCTTGTAGCTTGATTGAGTCTTTTATAGTCAATGCACATTCTCCATCCGGTGACGGTCCTAGTTGGGATCAACTCATTTTTCTCATTGGTAATCACCGTCATGCCTCCTTTATTGGGAACCACTTGAACCGGACTAACCCATGCACTATCCGAGATTGGATAAATCATGCCGGCTTCAAGTAGCTTTACCACTTCCTTCTGCACCACTTCTTTCATTGTTGGATTCAAGCGGCGTTGCGGTTGGGCTACCGGTTTAAAGTCTTCTTCCATCATAATCTTGTGCATACAATAATATGGACTTATCCCTTTCAAATCGGATAATTGCCACCCTATCGCCTCTTTGTTGGACTTGAGGATTACCACCAACGTTGTTTCTTCGTCGACGGACAAGGAGCTAGTAATGATCACTGGTTTGGCACCATCATCTTCAAGAAAAACATATTTCAAGTGTGATGGTAAGACTTTTAATTCAACCTTGGTGTCATCAACTTTGGCTTCTTCCTTGGATTCCTCTTTCAACTCCTCTAGTTTAGCTTGATGAGGAGGAATCTCTTTCAAGGAATCTAGCTCCTTCAAACACTCTTTAATCTCTCTTGCTTCTTCAGCACCTATGGTATTGAGTGCGTCCGTCAAAGTACGTACTTTCAAGGGGTATTTGGTTATGAAATTGCTTCCGAGTGGTCATGATGACTTCTTCGGTTGCATCCATTTTAAAGCATGCACCCTTGTCTTTTGAGTGCTTTATGGCTTCACGAATGTTGAAAGTAACTTCTTCATTATCAACTTTAACCTTCATGATATTATCATTGAGGTCAATCATCATCCGGGCCGCTTGCATGAAGTTCCTTCCCATAAGTAGAGGTACATCATCATCCTCTTCGATATCCATCACCACAAAATCCGCCGGGAATACAAATTTATCAACTTTGACTAGCACATCTACGGCCATTCCCAATGGTTTTGCGAAGGATTTATCGGCCAATTGCAAGGTCATCCTAGTCCTCTTGATACATAAGTCACCAACTCTTTTGGCAACGGACAAAGACGTGAGATTTATGATTGAACCAAGATCAAGTAGTGCTTTCCTAACATCAATAGTGCCTATAGCTACCGGTAAACTGACTCTTCCCAGATCTTGTTCTTTCTTGGGCAATCTTCGTTGGATGATAACACTACAATTAGCATCAAGTTGGATGGTTTCTTCATCATTAATCCAACGCTCCCGAAAATGGAATGTCAATTTGTAACTTCTTGAAGAGTTCAAAAAACCTTGCGTATTGCCTTTCTTTGTCTTTCTTTGATGGAGCATGTGGATAAGGTAAGTTTTGAGTTGACACCTTCTTCTCAACTTCTTTCTTCTTTCCCTTCTGTCTCACCACATCTTTCTTCTTCCTCTCCAACTCATCTTTTTCAACTACTTCTCTTTTTTTATTTTTTTCATTTTCAACTAATGCTCCTTTATTTTTTCCTCTACTTCCTTCTCACTACCTACCTTAACACCATCCTCCTCAAAATCAAACTCTTCAACAACCTTTCGCTCCACTTCAATGTCATCACTTATACCTTTACCAATCACCTTACCACTCCTTGTTGATATGGCTTTGCAATGCTCTTTCCCTTTTGGGTTGTCTTGTGTGTTGGCGGTGAACGCTCCTCCTTGTTGGGTAGCTTGAGCTATTTGTTGTGCCATTTGACCCATTTGTGTCTTAAGACCCTTGATTGATGCATCGGTGTTCTTTTGATTGGCCATAGATATTTGCAAGAATTGGTTCAAGGTTTCATCCGGGCTTTAAGGGCGGTGTTGTTGTTGTGGATTATTTTGGGGCGGGTATTGATAGTAGTTGTTGTATGGTTGTTGATAGTAGTTTGGTGGTGGTGGATAGTAGTAGTTGGGTGGTGGTCTCCATGGTTGGCCATATTGGTTCCCTCTTGGAAAGTTGTTGTTACCCGGATATCTCCCTTGATTGGAATTGCCCGGATATTGTTCTTGACTTGAACTATCGGCTTGTTGCCCATGTTGTTGATTTAGTCTTTGTTGGTTTCCCACAAAGTTTACCTCTTCTTCGCATGGTGGGGGACAACATCCGGTTGGGTGGTCGCCGAAACACAACTCACAAGCGTTGACTTGTTAAGTACCTTCATCTTTATGGAATTGCTCTAGGATTTTCTTGGGCATGTCTTTCATATCTTTTTGCAATGCCTCTATTTGTTGAGTGAGGAGCTTGTTTTGTGCCAACAACGCATCACTAGACTCCAGTTCAAGAATACCGACTTTCATTTGTGAAGGGCTTCGATTGTGAGATGTTTTGCGGTCGGTGAGTGCCATTTGGCCAATAATCTTCACGGCTTCGAATGGAGTTTTCAACATTAAACCGCCACCCGCGGATGCATCTAACAAAACTTTGGTTTCATTTTTAAGTCCTTGGCGGAAGAGGTAGATTTGCATTTGATTGTCAAAACCATGTTTTGGACAATTTCTCAACAAAGACTTGTAACGATCCTAAGCTTCACAAAGTGATTCATTGGCACCTTGATTAAATGTTGTAACTGCAGTTTTAGCTTCCGAGAGCCTATCCTTCGGGAAAAACCTTTCTTGAAAAGCTTTCTCCAAGGCATTCGAATCGATCATCACATCGGTTGATTGATCCAAGTACCATTCCTTAGCTCCCAATCAACGAATGAGGGAACAATCTTGCAAACACGGTCTCTTCCTCATCCGCACTAGCTCCAAGTGTACCGGCTAAACCATAGAAAGTTGTGAGATGTTTATAGGGGTCCTCATGATCAAAACCGAAAAAGGGATGATGAGTCACCAATTGAATCTCGATTTCATCTCAATTTGCTTTGTATTTTGCCTTCCAATACGGGCAAGTCTTCTTGGACTAGTTCAACACGGTAGTGCATTTTGACGTTCTTCATCTTCGAGTTCCATGACTACAACTCTTCCCAGAGATGATGGTGCGGAAGATTGTGGAGATCCCCTAGGAGATTCCCTAGGAATAGAACTGGAAGTAATGGGAATAGAAACGGAAGATCCCACTTGTTGAGCCAGTATAGCTAGTTTCTTTTCTTCCCTTGCTTTAGTGTTGTTTCTACGAACTGTTTTCTCTATTTCTGGATCAAACTGTAGTTGTTCTTTGGAAACGGTACCTCGCATAAACAAAGTTCAAAAAGACTATACCAAGTGGTTAGCAACAAAAAGAATAATGAATGATATATGTGTATGTATATGTACAAAAAAGAATTTTGTGCAAAATTGATTAAAATGACAAAATTGTTTCAATACTTATGATATTATCTCGCTACTCCCCGGAAGCGGTGCCATTTTGATGTAAGGTTTTTACATGTCATAAAACTCTTTACACGTAAGTATAATAGGATCGTTATCTGGAGGGAATTGTGTAACGCCCTAATTATTATTTAATTATTTTTGGTTGAGTTTAGAGTCTTTTATATTTCTAGGTTGATTATCGATGTTGGACCTCATGTTCTGAACATTTGACCTGGGTCTTCTATCGACTTGTTTCAAGATCCTCCTAAACTGTTTTCCATGTAGCACAATATTTTTTGATAAGCTTTCATCATCCTCATGATTTCCTTGTGTCTATTCAGCATCAACATTTGAAACAAACGCAATGCCTTTGCCTTTCTTGTCAGTTTTGTTATTGACATTTAATTCAAAGTTCTAAAGTAATCCTATCAGCTTATCAACCTTTAAACTTGAGATGTCCTGGGCTTATTCAATAGCAATTACCTTCATGTCAAATCTCTTAAGTAGAGATCTGAGAATTTTTCTAACAAGCTTTTAATCAGAAATTTTCTCTCCAAGAGAGTCAAATGTATTAGCAATATCAAGAATGTTCAAGTGATAATCATGTATGCTCTCATCTTCCATCATTCTCAGATTCTCAAATTTTGTAGTAAGAAGTTGAAGTCTTGCACTTATTACTTTAGATGTACCTTCATGATCAGTTTTGAGAATATCTCAAGCATCCTTAGCCATGTTGGAACAAAGGGTGTTTCTCTAAATCACCTCTTAAGTTTTGATAATAACAAGGTATTAAAAATCATCAATTGGACTTGCTAAACAATTTGTTCAAGTGTACAGGATCCATAATCAAAGTACTATTCATAAAGATTCTGATTGAACAAGTTCAAGAGTAAAGGAATTTTATTTGAAGCTTAGAAGCGTCTGGAAGAATGCGTTTGAAGAAATGCGTCTGAAGAAGTGCATCTGAAGAAACGGGTCTGAAGAAGAGCTCCTGAAGACACGTCATCAGAAGCAAGGTCATCAAAAGCAATGATCATCAGAAGCACCTCGCCAGAAGCTACTTCACCAAAGTTGACAAAGTACGATGTACGAAGTGTACGACCACGAACTCTGCAACCACCATCTCTGCAACTTTGTCTCTACATCAAGACAAGATAACAGTAACATTGCTGCAGACGTTGTTCCTTTTGTAATGGAATGGATTTGAAATTAGTTCTTCATGGGACAACTATCAAATCAGGCAAAGGATCAATGGTGAAGAATCAAAGCCTCAAACAAGACAAGTTGATGTAACGGCTAATTCTCAACGTCTCTCAAATCCTCTATATATAGGGATCAAGACTTGGAGAACAATAACACACGCATATACAACGCCTATACTCTGTGCAAAACGTCGTAAACAAAACATCAACAACTTAGAGAATTCTTTCAATTGTTCATATCTTAGAATTCTTAAGTGTCTAGAAAAACAGAGTCTGTTCTGTTTCACATTGTATTGTGAATACCTCTGATTGTATATCAAGTATTCAAAACCTTATTCAATTCTTTGTAAATGTTAAGATAAGTCTCTTTCAGTTGTGATTGAGCAAAGGAAGTCTCTTGGAGTTGTCCTTGAGCATAGAAGTCTCTTTCAGGTGTGATTGAGCAATAGAAGTCTCTTGGAGTTTTCCTTTAGCAAAGAGAAGTCTCTTTCTTGTGTGATTGAGCAACTTGTAATTTGACATTACATTTTAGTGGAACTCTCCTTGGAAGTGCAAGGGGGACATAACTACTTCCGGTTTGTGGAAGGAACCTGTATAATTGCTTGTGTTCTTTCTTCCTCTGTTCTTTACATTTATCCGCTGCACAAAGACTCTGGACTCACTCAGACTCTGAACTTGAGAACAGTTCTTCAAAACGTAAAAGAAGAAGTTTTCAAAAACACAATT
>Ga0228710_1005260_pt1 | contig 20148 bp, 9 predicted proteins | sample MedpolnodulmetaG_FD_177995 | JGI IMG/M metagenome (GOLD analysis project Ga0228710, IMG submission 177995) | Root nodule microbial communities from Medicago polymorpha collected in Santa Monica, California, United States - pink nodules | ecosystem: Host-associated > Plants > Roots > Nodule... | reverse complement strand
AACAACCCACAATAAAATTAAAATATGTGAAAAGTTAATAAACATGATAAAGTATGGTTATTTAAAAGTTCATTTTATACTCTAAATTATAAAATTAATAGCAAAATATTTAAATTTAATTATCATTCACATTTAAATTATAAAAAAAATGAATTTATTTTTCTTAAATGGTGGTTCAAAATGAGTATATATCATAAAAATATTTATTTATGTTAAAATAGATTAAAGTATATGCACATTTAATTATTAAGGGGGTGGTTGTAATTCAAGCATCTTATAAGGAGGGGAATATAAAATTTATTTTTCAAGGGAGGGGAGAGTATATTTTAACATAAGAGGGGAGATGAGTGTAATTCAAGCTTCTTAGAGGGGAGGGGAGTGTGATTTACTCATAAAAATTAGATGGTTACTAATAAAAAAAAGATTGGATGCTTATAATATAATTAATATGTTTCATAATTAAGATTTAAATGATTTTTCAAACAGTGTTACTTAAGTAAAGTGATTTTTCAAACAATGGTTACGTCACACGCAAATATTGTTACCAATGTGTTAGCTAGAGCGGCAAAATTTTGTTTTTTTTTAGACGTAGATTATTATACTTGTATCTGCTTCTCCTATTATAGGGGAACCTATTGCTTAAAAAAATTATTGATGTATCTATACTATATAAAGAAAATAATATGTTTTAATTTTTTTGGAATAACTATTTTGTTTGATTCCTTTGGGTTGATTTTTTTTTTATTCCAATTAAATTCTTAAATATATTTTCTATAATAATGTTATATTGTTGGTGTTATTAAAAAATATAAGAATTTTATTATATTTGTTATATTATTGTTGTCAATATGAAAAGATAAATATGGTTTGTTTAGTTTGTTATATTTAAAAGTCACAAATATCTATACTTATAATTTTAATTTATATTAAAAAAATTATATAAAATATTGTTTGTAATTTACACGCAAATTTCCATAAAATATTGTTGATAATATACACACGTTAGCGCAATAAAAAAAGTGGAAAGATGGGGACGTGAGTGCCCGTCTTTTTGCTAGTTAATATAAGTGAAATGGTATATTATGATGGTTGTTACCTCTAATCATACCTTATTTTATCTAATTATAACTTATTTTGTAACTATGTACGTTACTTCAATGGTCATTAGTTGATCTTCATATGGTGTAATGTCGGGCTTTTAACAACATCAAAGGATGTTGGAAAATACCGTTAAAATACCAAAATAACCTCGACAGTTAACTTTCAATGAATTTTTATCGGCAATAGTTAATTGCCGAAGAAAATTGGGGTTAAATTCGTCATACAATTCCCTCGTGTTGCATAAAATGCATTTGTTTAACAACATCAAATTGTAACTCTCAATCCATGTGGTTCGAGAGTTACAAACCGATCTTCTTCCTGATACAGAAAGTGCAATACAAAATTGCAGGAAAATGACAACTCTAAGTTATAAACATGCATCAAAGTCATGTTTTACATTATTAAGTGGGGGTAATATTTATGCAGAGCAAGTCTTACATAGACACACCTCAAATAAAATTTATTTAGGTACACAAACATGAATGATAAAATTTAAAAGTTCTTTTGAATTTTATCATTCATGTTTGTGTACATAATTACTTTTGATTTGAGATTATGCCCAACCAAATATTTCTCCATTTCTGCATACAAACTGATCTTCTATGAGGTTATGAATCGATCTAGAATTAGATTGTAGGATCAGATGTTCTTGATACAGAGAGTGCAATACAAAATTGCAGGAAAATGACAACGCTAAGTTATAAACATGCATCAAAGTCATGTTTTACATTATTAAGTGGGGGTGATCAAAGTCATGTTTTACATTATTAAGTGGGAGTGATATTTCTGCAGCGCAAGTCTTACATTGACACACCTCAAATAAAATTTATTTAGGTACACAAACATGAATGGTAAAATTTAAAAATTCTTTTGAATTGTATCATTCATGTTTGTGTATCTAAATACTTTTGATTTTAGATTATGCCCAACCAAATATTTCTCCAATTCTGCATTTTCGTATCATTTTTCCTTAAGGTTGCATTTAGGGATGTCAAAAAAATCTGCACCCGTGGATATATGCGGATAAAATCCGCCACGGACACGGAGCAGATACTTTAATGGATATCCATGGATATCTGTATAAACCTGTGGATATATCAAAATCTTTGGATTACCCACTAAACGGATATCCGCGTGGATATGAATAGGGTACGAATTTGGAGCGGAGACAAATATCACACTATCCGCATCCATGGATATTCATTTACATCCCTAGTTGCATCATCTAGTCAATTCAATCTACATCTAAATCTTGAATTCTGCTCTTTACCCAACAAAAATTGCTCACTCCCAACTGAAAAAACCAAAATGTCCCTGTGTGAGTTAACTCACGCTAGTGTTAATTTTATGTGACTTAAGTCACGCTAAAAATTTACACTGAATCCCAACGTGTGTTAACTCACGTTGGTTTTCCTTCAATTTTTGTATCTTTCTTCCTAATACTGCAATTCAAAGACAACCTTGAATACTTTTGTTTTTTCTTCAAAATACTGCAATATTGTAAGTCACGCTAAAAATTTACACTGAAAACCAATGTGAGTTAACTCACGTTGGTTTTCCTTCAATTTTTGTATCTTTCTTCCTACTACTGCAATTCAAACGCAACCTTGAATACTTTTGTTTTTTCTTCAAAATACTGCAATATTGTTCACGGACTGTTGCATAAGAGAGTTGGTACGAAAACAAGCTCATGATCCTTTATTCATGAAAATCAACAAATCATCATTAACGGTGTGTTTGAATTGTGGTAATTCTGCAACAAAAACATTCCATGTGTAATTCTAGAAAGGTCTAATTGTGTGGCTTCATTACGGCAACTCAAAACCTACGATTGATTACGTCTAGGGGTGGAAATGGGCTAGGCCGGGCCAGGCTTTGTAATGCCTAAGTCTGGCCTACTTCAAAAATTATAGGCCCGAGTCTGACCTATTACCTGTCATAGGCTTATTTTCAAGGCCTGGTCTGGCCTTTTTAAAGGCCTGATGAAGCCTGAAAGCATATTTTACACTAAGGTCTAACAAGATCTATAAGCCTACCACTGAATAGGCCAAAACTTATGAAGACCTAAAACACACAAATATGACTTATACTAAATAACAAATACTTACGGAGGGCTAATCACACCAATATACCTGCTACTAAATAGCCAAATCATATGAAAGCTGAAGTTTATAAAAAAAAAAAGCATCAATATTATCAATAATGAAAGGTGTATTATATATAAAAAGCTTAATAGGCCGGCCCGACGGACTTAATAAGCTTTTTTTGTAAGCCTTAGTCTAGCCTATTTAAGTAAATATGCTTTATGAAAAGCTTGAGCCTGGCCTTTTTATTGAACGGGCTGGGCCGAGGTAGGCTTTAAATAGGCTAGGTCGTAGGCTCCTGTCGAACGGTCTGACATGTTCCCACCCCTAATTACGTCTTCATCTTCCAAAACAATTTTGTGAATTACCCTTTATGGAATTCCCCTCAAATTTCCCTTTATCGCCATTAGACAAAAGCAAATATTGAAAGAAAACCAACGTGAGTTAACTCACATTGGAATTCAATGTGAATTTTTAGCGTGACTTAGAAACTATCACTAACGAGCAATTTCTGTTGGGTAAAGAGCAGAATTCCTAAATCTTCGTCCCTGCCAATCCTCATGGTAATGGGTCAAGCAATTCCTTCTCCGTCTATGTCATAGGTCTTATAACCGTTGTCGTCACATAGATGGAGAATTATAAATAGGACAAGAGGGAGTACTATGCTAGCATTTCCCTTGTTTTAATGCTCCTCAAAAAAACCTCTACTCAAAAGCAACGTTCTTCGCACATCCTTCTTTAAAATCATTTAATTTCAACGAAACTAGCTATCCATCCATTGATGATGAGAACGTATAACTTTCTTAAGCCAAGTTTTATATTTAACAATCTTATTGTTGCCAACCTTTATTATTGACTTGCCTTAGTGAATCAGCCATATTTGCCACCATATGTCCTATTAAATGTTTCTTAACCATATCTTACTCTTTTTTTTCTTTCAAATTCTTTGTTTCTTAACCATGTCTACGTCCAATTTGTTTTACCAATTTAGAGACATGATTCTCCATGTAGTGATTGATTATGCCTTTTTATCATCTTTCAATAACAATCAGTTGATAAACTTGTTATTATTATTAGTCTTATGAATGAGAAATTGAAGTAATTTGAAGGTTAACTTTTGTTTAACCACTTCAGAATGTCCTTCAAAATATTGAAATTTTCACTAACTCACTAACTAATTACAGTACTTAAGCATATGGTGAAGAATTAGTGTAACCGATCAAACTAAAATGAGATACAGAATGAATTCAATCAACCAATGGTTTATGATTTGAAAAATCATTTATTTTACCTTGTTAATAAGGTGCTAACAACATGGCTACATTGCAAGACAGAATGATATTTAATTCTAGACATTATTTCAACCTAACCAATTAAATTTATGAACAGTTTGCAAAAACATAAAATCAGAGATCTAATACACAACACAATAACCCTATGGATCCAAATCACTTGTTACGGTGTTTACACAACATATTTAGATTAATGTTTGTTATAAATCAAAAACATTATTCTATATAATAAAAATGTACTGGAGCTTACTAGACCAGCTTCAGAGAAAAATCTCAGCAAGTCTGAAGAGCAAAAGCATTTGATTTACGAGCAGTTAAACACCTTACATGCTATTGTACTGTAGCAAGTAGGCTGCCTGAATCACCGCTCGATAATTACAATTACTTTACACAATTTTCAACCATATATTAAATATATCAACCATACCAATTAGATCCGCCAGATTTATAAAAATACACATCATAGCAATAATTGGTGAAAGTTGATTAATTTGTTATTGGGTTCTGCATTCATCTCAAAGGCACATGATTTATAAGCCAAAGAGCCAAACTCCAGACCCTTATAAAATCAATCTAAATATATTTAACTAAGAAAAACAAAATGTAGGGAAAATGATTGTTGTGATTTTTCAACCAAAAAAATGAAACACAACTGCCCATTTTCTCTGAATTAATATTGCAAGGAATACTTTCGGAAAGAATGCATTTTTAATTGCAAGACACCGATACACACTATCCCTGCTTCCTAACAATTAATCATATATTTGTTCTATGAACAGGGAAACATAAAGAATAATAATAAAAACATTCATATCTCAGAAAAAGCGCAACAATAACAAAAAGAACGAAGAAGAAGCTAAAAACACTGAAGACTAGGTTATGGTGAGAGATAAACGAAGAAGAAGAAGAAGAAGAAGAAGGAATGGATGGTTTGAGTTAGCCGCAGTGACTATGAATATATAGGAAGGGAAGCAACAAAACCCTAAAATGTGTTCTGTTCTATTGGGCCTCGGGTAGATGAAAATAAGATTAGACCAAACTCTGAAAGGAAAAAAAAAGAAAGAAAAAAGGAGGAAGTTACTACTATCACTTCTGTATTTTAGAATACACCCCTAATGAATTTAATAATTTTAATAATAGCTTTCTTTTCCTAAATTAATTTTTGAATTAAAATAAAGGGTCATGCTAACCGGTGCCCCCGGGCACGGGTTAAACATAAAAAAAAAGGAATTTATTACCATAAAAGGAAACTTTGTTGACTTATTTATGGATTAATTACACAGTTTTCAATGCAATAATTACTATATAATTTCCCTTTTAAGTATCCTTAACCAGTGCCCAGGGACACCGGTTAGCATTTCCCTAAAATAAATTATCCTTACTTAAATTCCACGTACACTATAAATAGGGGAAAAGTGAAAGGGTATTCTTCATTTCCTCTTTTATAGGCACAACACCCCTTAGAAAAATTCAAACATTTCACATCTTGCGATTGAAATTGCAACAAAAATAGATGAATTGATCTAATGAACAAAGTCCGATAGATGAATTTGTTCAATAAAGATACACCAAGTCTAGGGCCATGATTGCATCCTGGTACAATGAAGAGGGGTTGAGATCCTCTCCATTTTTTAAACTAGACTCTTGACCCGCGCGACAGCGCGGGTCTATTATAGACTATTGATCAATATATTTTGATTGCAAGAAAATTAAAAAATAAACCATTCTATAATATCATGTATCATTGATCAATGTGACATGTATGAATTTTTTTTTATAAGAAAGTCAAACAGTTAAAGAAAAAAATCAAAGTACATTTTGAAAATTTTCTTTGTAAACTACGTTAGATGTGACATAATTATATTCCCCTTCATCATCAATAATCAATATCTTCAAGTCTTTCCTTGATGTAACTCTTGACAATGCAAAATTTAGCTGCCCATGTAAAAAATTGATTGAGGCAAATACAGACCTTTGGTTGCCATGGATGCGCTTAAAAAGAGCTCAAGATATCAAATGTTCTCTACTGAGCTTTTGTATGCAGGTGCGCTAACTTGAGACAGTGGTCAAACAGACCAAATGGTATCACCAATTTATAGGAATGACATAAGGTTCTTAGTTGGCATGAACATAACATGCAGAAACACAAAAAAAACCAAGAATTAAATGATGTCTCCTAGTTGTAGGCCCCGAAGGTGTGCAACTAAACACTTTGAGCAACTAAACACTTTTAGAGCCTCGCGTCTTGCATTTTTTAATGGTGGTGGGACCCACTTAATAGTAAGACCCACTATCTATTTTATGTGTCTATCTCTCTCCAAATTGCATCCTCCATTTATTATACCAAATGGAGAGGATCTTTACCCCTAAGGCCATGACAATTACAAAAAATGGAATTCACGTGTTAACGAAACAGACCAAATGTCACTTAAGTTTATGAGCATCATTACTTTTGATCAAATCCAACAGTCACCACGACCAACATTGTATCACAAAAATTCATTAATTAATCATTGTAAGGTGCGTGATATACGTTAACAAAAAGAACACATGTCCATACCTCAACAAACCAACATCCATATGAAGCACCATGTATCCCATCCAAAAGTGACTAAGGTCCCACGCAAGAAACGACGGAAAGGTCTGAAGAACATACTATCACCACCTTGGTCCAAGCCTGCAAACCCCTTCAATATAGCAAGAACACAAACTCACCACAATATGTCTAGTTATTTGAACATACGACCCTATAAGGCTGAAGAAGAACTAGAAAGTTACTAGTCCAAAAAAGGCTAGACATAAGTCATCATCTGACTCTACCAGTTAAATATTTGAGGGAAACTGTTCCAGACTAGCCCAAGGTTCAACTATTTAAATGACTGAATCATCCCAACTTACTAGTAAACACACGAACAATCAGATACACTCACTTGAAATACACTGAATCATAAGCTACATTGTGCTAATACGTTAACATGTGTCCAAAGAGTCAATTGTCCAAAGCCAGGGTTTTTAGGCCTTAAAACCCTAATGCATCCGCTACAAAGGTTGACTCATAGCTCGTAGCCCTTACATAGGCATACACATTTTTATCCCTATTTATATTAGGGTTTTTCTTTCATATACAAAATTACATAGGTTAAGAAGTTAAAATTAGTAAATCGATCTTGCAACTTATGCACTTTGTATTAAATACATAATCTTGTATTAAATAATTAATGTTTTCATGAGTATTTTTATTGAATAGGATTGACAAACCTTTTATATACTATTATCGTAACACAAGTCTTGTATCGTTGATGAATTGGTGAATAATGAAGCAACAAAGTCAACCCTAATAAAGTATAAGTATTCACGCATGCTTTATGCTTAGCATATATATGCATATGATAACAGAATATGGTATGGTTTCAAAAAAAATAAAAACAGAATATGGTATATACCATGTTTAATATGAAATTTTGTATATGTTTAGTAATTTAAAGTGTAACACAGTCACAGAAACATACTAATGCATGCTTTAGGAGCAGCATGCGTTTTTTGGTAAAGGACCGGCATGCTTTTTTAGGTAGATGGAGTTGACGAAAAATATATTTCAAATCTCCTTATCAAGTTTGTTTTTTTTATTAAATAATAAAAGAAATCAAACTAGTTCAATTAATAGCATCTCATGCTTTCTCTCTATTTTCTCTTAATGTTTTTTTTTGCCTTAATTGCATGTTTGATCCCTTATATTTATTTTAGTTTTCAAGTTGGTCCCTTATGTTTTAAAAGTTTCAAGTTGGTCCCTTACGTTTTAAAAGTTTCAAGTTGGTCCAAAACGTTACTCACGTTAGAATAAGTTGGTTCCTCCGAGGTGCATGCATCCTCATGTGAACATAACATGATTAATAATTTTCAATTTTTTTTTCCTAAAATAATTTTGAATTAAGATTCAAAAACTACTTTGCCATTTTATATATTTCAAGAACTAATCTATCCAACTTGTATAGTTTTAATAAACAATTATTCATATGAAAAGAGTATATAAAATAAACATTTCCTCTTTTTCCAAGAATCAACTTTTTTATTTTTTACGAGTTTCACAAGAATCAACCGTAAACTTTATATCATTGTCTTGTCTATTCATTTTTTTTCTTCCGAAATAACCTAGTGGTTAAGTGAGGTGTTTGAAGTTTGATCTCTATCTCTACATATATTATGCAATGTCCTTATCAACTGAGTTAAACTACAATTTGTAATTAAAAGCCAACCCTTAAATAGAATAACATTCAGTATATTATTATATAATAAGTTATTGGTGAACACTCTATACATTGAAGTTGGGTATAAGTACTCAACAAAACTCTAACATAAAAAAAATTGCCTAAATTATTTCCACTACTATAAATATAAACCAAAAATACGAATGGCTATAATGCTGCTCAAATAAGAAGAAAACCTATTGAGAAGAAGAGAATAAAAGGCAAAAAAGAAAAAACGCTAGACAACTTTATACGTCATACTATGGCATTTATTTATTTTTGGTGAGCTCACATTACTTTATCTATCAACATTTAGCAGCCAATACTCGATCAATCAATTTGCGTTTCTTTCCTATCATCATCATATATAAAGTTAGTTTGTTACAAAACCTATTTTGTCTTTGTTAGTAAAAATCATTTTTAACAGCAGATCTAATTTTTTTTATAAGTTTTTATAAATAAGTTGGCTCTATAAGCTATTGATCGTTTGGTGGCTTTTGAACTCAAGTTAAGGTTAAAGCTCCAAAGTTGATGATGTTAATTTTTTTTACAAGCAAATATTTTCGTGAAAAAGGTCATTACTATTCTTATTTTGAAACAAATTCTAATAATTTACTTTAGACCAAGTACATCCGGCCGTTATTAAGTTAAGTATTTGTAACAAGTTAATCCATTAAGTTTTTTAAGTTATGAAATGTTTGCACCATTTTCCTCTACTCAGTTAAAAAATAATTGTGACGGTTTAATATTAAGTTGGTAGGTCTAAATTTACCGCTCTTAAAATTATGGTTCATAGGTGTATTATTTAATCCTAGATTGAACAAAATCGATATTACTTTATTTATAATGCGTTTGATAAAATATTTATATGTAAAATTAAGTTTGAATTCTAAATGATAAAGAAAACGTGTTTGTATGTAAATAGTGTCATAAATATTTTTTCAATCTGTCACCTTAATTTTAAATAGTCACTTATGCATGTTTTAATGGAGATTGATGAAAAATGATAACCGTGTTAACATTTTGACTTAAAAAGATAAACTTGTCACAAACATCTAAAATGAAGGTATTTTGCCTTTAATTTATATTGTCATAAAAAAAGTACTAATAATTTAATCATGATTGAGACAACAATTTAGCTAAAGAAATTCAGTTGGTTTCCGGTGTAAAACCCGCCACATGATGAGTAGTAAATCATTATTTAATTCCATACGGTATTACCTATGTCATATGTATATATGGATGGATGTGTTAGGAATATGAATAGTAAAGATATTTCAATAACTAGCTGCTGAAACCTGCGGAAAAAGCAAAAAACAAACCATGGTAGATTCTTCCACTTCCCATGTTGAAGCCAACACACATGTTTCTGACTTCTTGCTTGAGGATGTTCCTCACTTGTCTGCTTACATACCTGATCTCCCTGTATGTAGTAACTTCTTCTCCTTTTGTTGTTTGTTTACATCACTTAGCTTTATTCATGTTTGGTTTAATTTCCATAGTTTAGTGTTGATATAATGAATACTTATATTTATGATTGTGTTTCATGTTTTTCTTGCTTCTGGTTGATCATGCAGACATATCCTGATCCATTACAAGATAATCCTTCCTATTCAGTTGTTAAGTAAGTGATCAATTTTATTCAAATGCATTTATGAGAATATTTTATATGATAAACATTTGTATCAATATTTGAGTGATAATTTTGGCTTTGTTTGGATAAACAACTTACTTTACAGGTTATAGCATAAGCGAGAGCTTATAGGATTAGCGCTTATGAATTAGCTAATTATATAACACAAGATAAAATAAAGTCAAACTGTTTTTGTATAATCTATAAGTTGTTTTCATAAGCTAATCCTGGTGAGCTCATGAAAATAAGCTAAAATTGGTTTATAAACATGTCATAAGTTGGTTTTACAAGTTGTCTCAAACAGTGTCACAAGCGTTTATTGTTGGAACAATAATGTTCTAACATTTATGTCACTAGATAAGCTCAAAGACGTCAATCTAAACCGGCCCTCAGTAGAAAGACATGTGCATAAGCTGTTTTCAATCAATTTCATAGCCTAATTTAGAAAGAAACACTTAACAATCTAAAGTAACGTATAGAATAAGGGCGTAATTGAAAAGTTTGATTCTTTCTTGTGTTTGTTTACCATAACAATTTTTATTCGGTGATTAAGTTGGTTAATTTATGTTTCCACAGACAGTATTATGTGCATCCAGATGATACAGTTGCGCAACAGGTAAGTCATTTTAACATTTTGATTATGTTTCTTCTCTTTAATTCTGGAATTCTTTCCGTGTTTCTGAGTTAGTTATTCTAACTATTTTCCTTTTTGTAGATAGTTGTGCATAAAAATAGTCCAAGAGGGACTCTTTTTCGGCGTGCTGGGCCTGCTCAGAAGGTTAATTTGGCTTTTTCTTGTGTTCAAAATTGAAACATTTGATTCCTTCCACATATGTAATGTCAAGTGAATGTATTGCAGGTATATTTTGATTCAGAGGAAGTGTATGCTTGTGTTGTTACATGTGGTGGTCTTTGTCCTGGTCTAAATACAGTGATAAGAGAATTAGTTTGTGGCTTATACCATATGTATGGAGTGCAAAAAGTTTTGGGAATAGGGGTATGTATAAATATTTATGTAACAATGTCCAATTAAACACCTTTACTTATTTATGTAACTTTGTTTCATTGAAATATGATCTAGATTCTAGTGGTTTGATTGGATGTAGGGTGGATATAGAGGATTTTACTCTAGAAATACAATTCCTTTAACACCAAAGATTGTCAACAATATTCACAAACGTGGTGGAACAGTTTTGGGGACATCATATGGAGGCCATGATACTTCAAAGATTGTTGACAGCATTCAGGATCGAGGCATTAATCAGGTTTATATACTTGGAGGATTTGGAACTCAAAATGAAGCAGCTATGATTTTTGAGGTAGCAATTAATTTATGTAATTTGAGTGCTTATTATGATCTATTATGAGAACATATGTTTTAAATGATAGTAAAATTTGTAGTAATGTAACCAGTTGGTTGGACTCAAGTGTTAATGAACTTCAGTTATGGTTGAATCAATCTGAAACAGCTGAGTTCGATCTCTGACTAAAACATTTTTTATCATACTGTACTTACCTCGCAAACTCTGGAAACCGGAGGTTAAGACTGGAAAAGACTTGTACTCATGAGGTTTGGTTATTTGCTCAGGAAATTAGAAGACGTGGCTTGAAAGTTGCAGTGGTCGGAATTCCAAAGACAATCGATAATGATATTCCTGTAAGGATGCTTTGATTGTATATGTGAAATCCTAAATGCTTTTCATGCCATTCAACTGAAAAATGAAAATGGATTAGTATTTAAACATAGTTAATGAAGGTTGTTATGTATCTGAATTAGGTTATTGACAAGTCAATTGGTTTTGACACTGCTGTTGAAGAGGCACAAAGAGCCATTAATTCTGCCCATGTGGAAGCAGAGAGCGCTGAGAATGGTATTGGTGTTGTGAAGCTAATGGGACGTTGCAGTGGTAAGCTTCATTCATTCTTACAGTAATGTGCAACCTTAGCCTAATGGTATAGACAGTGTTGAAATTTATGTGTAAGTGGTTAGTTTCACATCGATTACGAACGAACTAAATGAATTATATGTACGAGTATTAACCCAGTTCAATATGATTCAATGAGACTGCAGTATAATTGAAATCAAACCAACTGACAAAGTAGTGTCGATTTCTAGTTCAACCTGTGAACCAACCCGATCGGCCAGTTTTTTCAAATACTGTTTGGCAGTTGCTAGCTCAACCAGTTGAACTAGCTAGTTCGACCAGGTTTTTAAAACACTCAGTGCCACTAATGATTAGTTGTTATGGTGACGTATTTGTGCAGGATTTATTGCCATGTATGCAACTCTTGCCAGCCGAGATGTGGACTGTTGTTTGATTCCCGAGTCACCCTTTTACCTTGAGGGACCTGGTGGACTTCTGGAGTTCATTGAGAAAAGACTGAGAGAACAAGGACACATGGTTATAGTAATAGCTGAAGGTGCAGGTCAGGAGCTTATTCCTCGTAATGACACATCTAATAAGAACAAGTCCGATGCTTCTCCTGATGACTTGGTTCAAGATGTCGGTCTGTGGTTATCTCAGAAAATTAAGGTGAAAAATCAAAGTTTTCCCTTACTGTTATGGTCAATGTGTTTTTTCTTTTTCTTGCACGGTAATCCTAAGAATCTAAGTTAAAGTCATGCTTATACGAAAAAGCCGTTCAATTTAATTAGTAAATTTTCAAGCTGTAGGATTTTCCTTTAGTTTTGTTACATTTAAATGTTTGTTTCTATTGTAGGATCACTTTGAAAGAAGTAAAAAAATTATAAATCTGAAGTACATTGGTGAGTTCCCTATTTAGTATATGTTTACTCATTAAAAGAACAAAATGCTGTGAACTAAAAAAATAATTGTATTGCAGATCCTACTTACATGATCCGTGCAATTCCAAGTAATGCATCTGATAATGTATTCTGCACCCTACTTGCTCAAAGTGCCGTGCATGGTGCAATGGCTGGATACACAGGCTTCACAGTCGGCCCAGTTAATGGAAGAAATTGTTACATTCCTTTTCATGTAAGTTATTGTGACTCTTCGCTATTAAATCAATATAGTTTTTAGTATCAGAGTGAAACATAAGTTCTGATTTAAGCCACAGTTTGTAGCTTTTAATATGCCCCCACATTGTATCCGTTTAGACCGACAAAATCACGGTGATAGCGTAATTTTGTTGAAGGTCTAAAGACTAAAGTGTAGCGTTAGCCAAATAATTGTGACAGTCTACCTAAACTCACCATCAATCCAAACATGCACAAAGTAGACATACAAGAAACATACATTTGATATCTCAAATTCTCCCTTTACTTTGATTGAACTACAACATAATTTTGTTTGTTATAGGTACTTTTCTTGTCGTATTATATCGTTAATTTTCCTTACGCAAAAATGTTCTTTTGTATGTGCAGCTTATAAATGAGGGACCGAAGAACGTTGTGATAACAGACCGGATGTGGGCAAGGTTACTATCCTCAACCCATCAGCCCAGCTTTGTGAATCCTCAACATATCACAGAAGAAGCAAAAGTAGAATGAACAAAACACAGAACATCAGAAGTAGAACAAAGTGTTTTGTGTCTTAGTTATAAATTATAATAATGCCTTTAAAGTTTAAAATTGGCGAGTTGCTTCAGCAAATTTAATGCTTCTAACAGCAAGTTACATAATTGACACAAACATAAAAAATGAGTACATCTTTATTTACAAACTTCTGAAAGTGTCAAATTGTAGATCTTACAAATAAATAGAGAGAGATTTGCACAATATTAGGAGCTTCTTTCAATTTTCTTTATCTACTGAATACTATGTTAATAAACTCCTTCAGATTCTTGCAACCTACTACTTTACTATTTTCTAGACCTTCAGTTCATAAAACTTTTACAACTTGCTTCGGCACTACATATATTTTATCGGTTAGAATCCTCTTCATTTAGCGTCCTTTTCTTTTCTTCCATTTGGGTGCACTCTTTCGAGTTCAAGGTTTTACCATTAGACCAAATTTTTGTTTATATAATTGCAGTTATTATATAAATTCAATTTTTCTTTACATATTTTAAAAATAAACGTTTATGTTAAACATAGGTGAAACTATTGTAATTTAGGCTTAATTGTTGAGTTGGTCTCTTTATGTTCATTATTTTACTAAATGGGTCCTCTTATTTTAAAATTTGACAGTTTTGGTGTCTCTATCGAATATTTTGTTTAAATTATGATGATACGTCTTGTTTTAAATGAAGTTTTTAAAGATTTTTTTTATGATTTAATCGACATTGATCTTACGCATTTTACCAAAACAAACTTAACTTATATAATTAATTAAACAATGTTCAATACAAGAAGGATAACCATAAAAAATACGGTGACTAGCTCAATAACAGGCCGCCCTAGCTAGTGTATGATCAACCGTGTTCGTTTGTCGTCTAATAAACTTCACCTTGAAGTTGGAATGTAAAGATAATTGAGCAATAATAGAGGAAACAATAATATAAAATTCAAATTCTCGATGGCGACGAGACGACTATACCACGACAATTAAAACATATCAAATCATTTAACAAATATTATTTTGCAATTTTTTTTAGAAGTATTGAAAAAAATAAATAAATAAAATTCTTAGGTTTGACCAAAAATTAAAAAAAAAAAACAATTTTCATAAAAAAATAATAATAAGGCTTAAATATGTCTATAGTCATAAATTTTACTTCTGCAATTTGAGTTTTAGTCCTAAATCAAAATAATTATTGATGTGGCACATAATTAGATGTGTGGCTGTGACATGGCTAGGATGGTGCTGACTCAACAAACACAACACGAGTTGACCATTTTACCCTTAATGTTCTTAGACCATTACGAAAAGACCAATACATCCCTGCCTTCTTTCTTCACCCTCTCTGTCTTTCCTCCACCGATTACATCCTCCTTCTTCCCTGAACTCCGCCGCACAAAACACCTCTCTGCCTCCAAAAACGAAAGGCTTCTCCGACGTCAAGAACAATAACACATCCACCGGGGGCATGACGCAAAACCTTATTTGGTATGTTGTGCCTTATTCTATTTTGTTGTTTAGGTTTTGAATTGATTTGTTGTGTTGGGTCCAGTTGCAATCCTGGATTTCTACTGTTTTCATTACAGTAGCAGGTGTGCGTATAATTGCTTAGTTTATCTTGAATAGCTTTAAGGTAACCTGCTTTGTGTTGAGCCTTCATGTTTGGGTGTTGTATTTGTGGTTTGCTTGCACCTCAGTTTTTTTTGTATAAAATTAGATCTGTGAGTTAGTATTACAACTGAATTTTACATGCTAGAGAAAATGCGTTGTAATTTTTGTCTATAACCAGATCCAAAATAATGCCATTTTCGCTGCTAAATTTGCTGGTCGGACTGAGAAAAGGGAAGAAAGAAGCCAAGGGTAATTGTCAGGGGTATTTTGGTCTTTTCTCACGTGTCTGGTTTTATTAAGCGTAAAATGGTCGTTTTGTTTTGGGGGATAAATGTTGAGTCATCAAAGTCCTTACCCAGTCAGCTAGTGCCACGTACGTGATCACTTGCCACATGGGCGTTCAAATGTAATTAGGATCAAATTTGGGAGGATTAGTAAGTACAGGGTCTAAAATTCAACTGAGCCCTATTTGCAGGGAGTATAGACATATTTAAGCCAAATAATAATAATCCTTAGTTGATTTGTGTTGGTACTCGTCTCATTGCTAGCAAACGCCAACAACGACCAGTCTACCACACGACAAGATGGATGGTGCGCCGCTATCCTCATTCGACGGCGGCGGAAACGGAGGAAATCCGGCGCCGTTTGTTCAAAAGACGTATGACATGGTGGACGATTCTGTGACAGACGATATCATCTCGTGGAGCTCTAATAACACCAGCTTCATCGTTTGGAACCCTCCTGAATTCGCCAGGGTTCTCCTCCCGACCTATTTCAAACACAACAATTTCTCCAGCTTCATTCGTCAGCTCAATACCTATGTATGTATCTCATTTTCAACTCTCTTCCTTCTTAATTCATTTATTCTCCATTGATTGTGTCTTAATCGAATTTCGGTTATTTTTATTCATGATTATTGGATATGGATTGTGATAATCGTTACTCGATTGATGAATCAAATGAATTAAGAAGGAAGTGATAATCCGGAAATTTAGTCTCTAACATCTTAATAGCAGGGACTAAATTGACGGATGCCATATACTTTAGAGATTGGTTATTATATTTATGTAGTTAAGGGACTAAGTTGAAGAGGGGGTGATAGTTTAGAGACTAAATTGATGGTTTACATTGAGATTGATATCTAAGTTTTAGACAGGGACATAGGGTTGAAAAATAGAAATCATGTACTTATGGCAATGATTGAAAACTAGGGCCCAATGCAAGATTTGCTTCCTGAAGTTTGTATGTGTGTAATAAAGAATATTCTTTTAATGATTTAATGGTAAATCATTCAAAGAAGGTTGTGGATCTTATGGCTTAAACGATGAATAGTTGTTTATGGGTGTAGGTTTTAATTTGTTATTGTTTATTTATGTGTGCTTTATTATCAGGGATTTCGAAAAAAAGTTTCGGAGCGTTGGGAGTTTGCTAATGAGGAATTTATAAAAGATCAAAAACATCTTTTGAAGAATATACACCGTAGGAAACCTATCCACAGTCACAGTCATCCTCCGGGTTCTGCTGTTGATCCCGAAAGGGCAGCTTTAGAGAAAGAAATAGAGAAGCTTTCCCACGAGAAAAATTCTCTCGAGTCCAGTGTCTTAAACTACAAGCATCATCAGTCAACAGCAAAGTTTCAGCTGGATAATTTCCAGCAGCTATTGGATGGCATGGAGATTAGGCAGACACGTTTGGTAAACTACTTTGAGAAGGCTCTTCAGAATCCTACTTTTGTTGATCGTCTTAAGCGCAAAATCGAATCCATGGATGCGGCGGCATGTAATAAGAAAAGGCGGTTGCCTCATGTTGATCATGTGCAGCCTGTTGCTGCAGGTAGCTTGATTGACAATCATAGCAATTTCAGTCTGGGATTTGAAAATGTTTTCCATCTAGATTTCTCGAATAAACTCAGACTGGAATTGTCACCATCTGCCTCAGATATGAACTTGGTATCAGGTAGCACACATGTTTCAAATGAAAACGAGGAAAGCCTGCAGAAAAATTTGTCTGAAGGAGAACTGACAGAAATGCAGACAAGAACTGACCTTGCTTTTGCACCTGAAATATTAGAGCTTGCAGATCCTGGGGCATCTTTTGCTTTTAACATGGATTCATGTTTATCACGACGAGCAACAACTACTGAGATCCCAAATCTTCAATCTTTAGAGCCAAGTAGTGAAGAAGGTGATAGTTATATATCCTGCCAACTAAATTTGACTCTGGCATCCTGCACATTAGAATTCAACAGGAATTCATACTCGGCCAGGTCACCCCAGATAGACTGTCAAGAAATTGGCAATATGGCAGAATCAAGGGTCAACGCCAGTGGTAAAGAATCTGAAATTGGAGTTCACTCAAACCGAAATGTGGCTAACGGGGTTCTCAATTTAGCTTCCCCGCAGGAGGTTTCAGGTAGCATCCAAGTCAAACCAGCTGCTCCACAAAGAGTGAATGACTTGTTTTGGGAACAGTTCCTCACTGAATGACTTGTTTTGCAACACTTGTTATACTACTGGTATGTGAGACTCTCACATTTAATAACATGAATGTGACTTGAAACTTGTTAACAAGTTGTGTTGCAAGGAGGCTGAAACTATTTCATGCAAAAATATGTTTAACCTTTTTAGACTGAAGCATGCATTGTCAGTTAGCTGTTTGACAGTATTCTAGATATTCAAGCTTTTAATTGTTTTCGCAACAGTTTTGAATATGTACAAGTATTGTAAGTTCATATATATTCAAGTTTTGAATGGTTTTCACTGGTATTGTGAACTTAAAACGTCTTTGACTATGCAGTTCTTAGTCATGTTTGCTCAAATAGCTATACAGTTGTTGGGCCTTTTAGTTTAGATTTTAAAAAAGTAAGTTTTAATGTTTTACATGTTTGGTTGTAAGCTTCTTTCAACTTATGCTGAAAATCTTTTTGTTAAAAAATTATTTTTATGCTGAAAATTTGAAAATGAAATAACCATTTTGATTAGATTTTGAAATTTTTTTTTTTTTTTTATAGAAAATAGAGAAAATTGGAATTTATGGTGTCTGTTTTTTCAACCTTTTTAAAAAATAAACTATTTTGACATCCACAGTTTTTCAACTTGAATACCTTTTCAACTATAGTCTATGTTTTTCTTAAAATCTCTAAAGAATCCTTCAAATTATTTAGGTTTTTTCGTCTCAATAATATAACAAATTTTGATTTTAGTCCCTAAAATATAAAATGAGATTTTTTTCGTCCTCACATTTTTTTTTGTTTTTGGTCCTTAATGGATATAATTTTGACTCGTTCTTGACATTTTTGGAACATTATAATATGCACATACAAAGGTTGAACGTAATAAAGGGACATAACGTGAGCATATCTTGAACATAAAATAGTCACAATCTTGACATTATTTTAAACATAAATTGGTCATTAGGGACCAAAAACAAAACGAAAAATTTTGTGAGACGAAAACATTCTGTTTTATTTTTTAGGATTGAAGTCAAAATTCACTATATTTGTAGGGACGAAAAACTTATTTAACCCAATTATTTATATCAAAATCACTTTTATTTTAATCTATAACAAGAGTATTGGTCCAGTTCAAATCAGACTGCAATACAATTGAAATAAAACCAATTGATGAAGTGGTCAATTTCTAGTTCAACCGGTTGGAACCAACCGGACCTGCCAGATTTCTCAAACACTGCTTTGCTGTTGCTAGTTCAACCGCATGAACTAGCTGGTTCGACCAGGTTTTTAAACACTGCTTATCACTAATGGTTAGTTGTTTCGCTGACATTTTGTGCAGGATTTATAGCCATGTATGCAACTCTTGTCAGCCGAGCTGTGGATTGATTCCAGAGTCACCCTTTTACCTTGAAGGACCAGGTGGGCTATTGGAGGTCATTCATTCAGAAAAGATTGAGAAAACAAGGACACATCTATTAAGAATAAGCCAGATGCTTCATCGAACGACTTGTTTCAAGATGTTGGTCTGTGGTTATCTCATAAAATTAAGGTAAAAATCTCAAGTTTATCCTTACCATTATGGTCAAATATGTTGTTTCTTTTTCTTGCACGATTATACAAAAAAGTAATTTAATTTAATTAGTAGATTTTCATGCTGTAAAATTTTCAATTAGTTTTTTATATTTAGATGTTTGTTTCTGTTGTAGGATCATTTTGCAATATGTAAAAAATTTATTTGGTCTTCTTTTTTATTTTTTAACAAATTATTCCTTTAATTTTCTTTTTTGTAACAAACCGATCATTTATGTCATACAATATTTACATTGTTATCCGATTTTCATTCAACTTCGTTAAAAAGTCTTTACATTAACCTTGATAGATCCAAGAGTGTTTATGACACCAAACATGATTCTTTACTCACATTTCTTCTTTTTGTTTCTAAATTCAAATGTAATTTTTTGGATAAATGTTTCATAAACAACATTATAAATCAAATAATCGATCAATTTCGTTTCAAACCAGAACCGAATAAACACCTATGAATTCTAGTTTGAAGAGGAGTGAATTTAGACCTAATAACTCGTCATTAAACGTCGACATAAATACTTTTTGACTGACTTTAATGAAAAGAGAGTAATGGTGAAAATATTCTATTACTTAAAAGATCAACTTATCGCAAAAAAAAAAAAAAAAAAGGCCCCAAAATA
>Ga0228710_1005258_pt1 | contig 20153 bp, 8 predicted proteins | sample MedpolnodulmetaG_FD_177995 | JGI IMG/M metagenome (GOLD analysis project Ga0228710, IMG submission 177995) | Root nodule microbial communities from Medicago polymorpha collected in Santa Monica, California, United States - pink nodules | ecosystem: Host-associated > Plants > Roots > Nodule... | reverse complement strand
GAGAGGATCATGACTACAAAATGCATATTAAGTAATAAATAAATGTGAATCAACGCTTATTATTCTTAGTGATTACTGTTTTACTTGACTTTTTTCTTTTTGATAAGCATAGTTTACTGAATTGAATTTTATTCAATGTAACATTTCCCTTTTAACTTTTTTAATAAAATGTCTATCTTGGACTTTTTATTTCTTTTTGACTGAAGACCATCTTGAATAAAATTTTAAATATAAAAATAACTACATGTAACGTTTATTTTCTTAGACATAAAGAAGCAATATAAAAAACTACTGAGGCATTGACATAGAAAAGGTCTATGAACAACACATAAAAATTATGCACAAAGAAAATTACATAGGAATTTTCGAATCTTGGACTCTCCATGTTCTGATTAGACATGGCACTTGTAGACATAGATAAATCATTGGCATATGATCGATATTATATATAGAGAGGATCATGACTACAAAATGCATATTAAGTAATAAATAAATGTATCCCCGTGAGCTTACCTCAGTTGGTAGGGATATTGCATATTATATGCAATGGCCGGAGTTCGAACCCCGGACACCCTACTTCTTCACAATTAAATTGTGCGAGCTCTAACCACTAGGCTACTTGACCAAAAAAAAAAGTAATAAATAAATGTGAATCAACGCTTATTTATTTTTTTTGGTACAATGAATCAACGCTTATTATTCTTAGTGATTACTTTTTTACTTGACTTTTTTCTTTTCTTTTTTCTTTTTGATAAGCATAGTTTGTTGAATTGAATTTTATTCAATGTAACATTTCCCTTTTAACTTTTTTAATAAAATGTCCATGTTGGACTTTTTATTTCTTTTTGACCGAAGACCATCTTGAATAAAATTTTAAATATTTGATTTAAAAATTAAATGCTAAGATTTTTGAAATGATAAAAGGAAAAAAATTGATATATATATATATATATATATATATTTGAGTCGATTTTATAATTCAATTCAAATTTTATAAAGAGGGATGCTGGACAACTTTTTTCGCAAACCTATCGCAAAGGATTTGTGAACATTAGATTTAGCAGGAATGGAAAACATGGATGGAGTCAAAGTTAAAAGGGGTCCACTACCAAAGTAGAAATCACTAGGTCGTGATGTTTTCGATGTATTTGATACAATCATGTTTTTTTTTTGTTGACAAATTGATACAATTATGTATATCATCCTCACATCTATGCTATATATAATTTTGTCAACAAAAAAATCTATACTATATATAATTGAGACTCATTTTCTAAATCAAATTTTACAAATAGCTTTCTATGATTGACCATGCAAAAGGTTTTTGAGCAATCAACATAATATATTGTACTTGTGTGTACAATGGTTCCAACCCTAGCAACGATATGTTTAACAAGGGTCAGAGTATTTGGTAGTCCGTAAACAAGATGATCTTTTAAAGGAACCTGACTCATATATTGATAGCAACCAAGACCTAGTGGAAAGCATGGCTACCATTCGTCCACGTCCCACACCAACTTTCCCCCTTTTCTCGCCCTCATTTCCTTTGGTATCGACTATGTGATGAAAGGGTGGGGAGACCAGGTAGAAGTACGACGTGGACCTGAGGGCTTCAGGCACAAACTACAACAGGTCACTAAGTATCCTCCGTACACTTTAGGGCCTTCCGAAATGGCAGGCCTAAAGGGATCACGCGCCTTATGGCGGGCACATGGTGATTCCTCCTTGTCTCTACACAAAGTTAAAACGTTTTATTATCATGACGAAGCATGAGATCGATCCTTATTTGATTACTATCATAGTATCATGTTCGTTTTCTTAACATTAGACAAAGCAATTAAAATTCAAAACTCAACAACTTCATTTTACAAATCCATAACAAACCCATCAATCCCGAACAGGGCTGTCTTAAACAACTTATTGGCCCTGTTTTAATCTTATAAATTAGCCCCTGATAAAAATAGAAAAAAAAAACAATTTTTTAAAGTAAATTATAATAACATCCAAATAATGTAAATAACATCAAAAAGTGATTTTATGTTCAAATCACTGACATCAAAATACAACTTTAAGCTACTATCATTCTTCTAGCTACTTAAAACGAGCCACTCTTCCAGCATTTTTTGAAGCAAATTCATCAACCAAGTCTTCATATTGTATTTTCTCCAAAATATCATTCTCAATTGCTATCAATGCTAATCCATTAAGTCTTTCTTGTGACATGGTAGATCGCAAGTAAGACTTCAACAACTTCAATTTTGAAAAACTTCTTTCTGCTGAAGCAACTGTCACAGGAATAGTCAATAAAATTCTATATGCAATGATTGTATTAGGAAAACAATCCATGTCAGTCAAGAATCTTAATATATCAACATGTCATTTTTTTTCTCCGAGCAACATTTGTCTTAGTAACTGCAACTCCACATATAATGCATTCCCATCAATATCAGATTCCTCATTATGTTTCAACACCAGTTCAAAATGACTACAACAAGACTTCAAAGTTGCATTGTCCAACGATTGTAACTTGTGAGAAGTAAACAAGAAAGCAAAAATAGTTTCATACTCTTTGTATTGCTCAAATCTCTTATTAAGAGAAACAACAGCTTGATCAACAAGGAAATTAAAATAATTAATCCTAAAAGCTTCCTCTCCAGATAGCTCAACTGATGGGGTATTCAAATCCTCATCAAAATGTCTCTTTCTTCGAATCATAAGTCTTTGAGAAAATGTTGGGTCAATATTCAATTCAACAGCGATTTCCGTAGCATTAATCAATGCATTATGAAAACCATTATCTCTATATCCCTCAAAAAAAGAAATCAACCCCTTTATTTTTTCAAGAGCAACATCAATAAGCATATCCTTTGATTGTAAAAGCTTGCTAACCGAATTAATTGCAAATAATATTTCAAACCAAATAATTATAGCCATCAAAAACTCAAAATCACCAAGCTCATTTGTTGCTAAGGACTTATCTTCATAACATAATTTAGAATCAGGATCCTTTCCTGATACTTCAAGTAAAGCTTCTCTAAAATCTAACATTTGAGCCCTTATAGCTTTGACACTCTGTACATGACTTTCCCACCGAGTGGATGAGAGTGATTTTGGAGTCAACCCTTTTACATTATCTTTTAGAATTTGCCATCTCTTAATAGAATTGACAAAAATTGTATAAATGCGTTGAACAACTCCAAAAAAATCTTTAGCTTTGGTACAAGAGTTAGCCATATCACACAATGCCAAATTAAGACTATGACAACCACAAGGAGTATAAAAGGCTCTCGAATTTATGTCTAAAAATTTCTTTTGTACACCTTGATGTTTTCCTTTCATATTTGACCCATTATCATAACCTTGTCCTCGCACATCAAATATGTCAAGATCAAAAATTTTCAATTCATTTTGTAAAACATCAAAAAGCCATTGACCAGTTGTATCATTAACATTCAAAAATCCTAAAAAAGATTCCTCAATGCTAACAGAATTTGAAGAAACATCCACATATCTTATTATCAAAGACATTTGCTCTTGGTGACTAACATCAGGCGTACAATCAAGTATCACCGAGAAATACTTTGCTTGTTTGATTCTTCTAATGATTTCAGTTTTAATTCCAAAAGAAAGCAAGAGTATTAACTCGTTTTGGATGTTATGCCCAAGATAATGAAAGTGGAGATCATCATCTGTAATACGTCTAACATGTTCTTGGACAATTGAGTCAAATTCAGCTAACATTTCAATTAAGCCCAAAAAATTACCATTGCTACTTTCGTACAATTTCTCCTTAGAACCATGAAAGACCAGATTATACTTAGCAAGGAATTTCACTATTGAAATAATTCTTTTCAAAACATTTTTCCAGTGATCCTTTTCTTTCTGGAGTAGTCTTTGAGATGTTTTATCAATAGTTTGATTCTTTTCATCATTTGACGCAACTCATACCAAGTAGTCATGTTCTTAACATGTTCCATGCTTGTCTCATGCTCTCTAAGTCTTTCACTAACATGTGACCAATCACTAAAACCCTCATTTGTTAATTGACCATTACCAACCCATTTTTTTTTATAAACTTTACAACAAAAACAAAATACTCTATCAAGCTCTTTGGAATAAACAAGCCAATCTCTATCACACTTCTCTCCATTTGGTAAAACTCTAGTATACAAATTAGCCGTAAAACGTCTAGAAAGTTTATCTCTAGGACCCTTTAGAATGGACAAATCTCTTTTAGGACCATTCGTAGCTAATAAGTCAATCATTTTAGAATCAAGAGCATCCCAATTTCTTGGATCAAATATATCAAGGAAATTATTCAAATTAACATCATCAACAATGGGCACATCATCTCTATTTTCCGGATCAACACTTCCATTTTCAATATCTTCAATAGTAACCACATTTTCTAGAACTCCAACATCAACATTATCAACATTTTCATTTTCAATAGGAATTTGTTGTGGTTCTTTTATCAAAAACTTATTAAGAGCTCCTTTTTGAGATTGAATTAACTTTTCAATTCTTTTCTTTCTCTTGCGCTTTTCACATCCAGATTCATACTTTTTAGGAGGCATAGTAAAAACCTGGAATTTCTCACTGTTTTGTTAGCTTATGATCAGCCAGCAATGCTTCCTCCAAGTTCAATAGCTTTTTGTTCTCCAAAAAAAACCTGAAATTTCAACATTAAACAATAAAAAACATGTTTAAGTGGTAATAAGAAATTCAAGTGGTATTATCCAACCATTAATTCATTCTTCTTCCTTTTGAGGTAACTAGGTAAGTACTAGTGTTATTGAAAAAATTGAACCCGTTAGTTTTTATGATTAAAAACAAATATGTTGGTTTCTATAACCCATGTTCAAAGTCTACTCTTTTCCAATAGGTTGAAATTGGTTCAAATCTCTGCTCTTTAGTTTTTTCCAATTCCAATTTTCAAACAAAGATAAAAGTAAACATACTAAGTAATAACATTCAAATTCCATGAATTTAACAAAGAAAATTCAATAAAAAATAAAAAGGGTTTTAGTGTTTACCTTTCCGGTGGCAGTGGAAGGAAGGAGAGAGCGGTGGCGGCTGCAATTCCGTGGCGAAGGGAGCCAGGGAGACAGCCGGCAGGTCCGCGATTGGGTGTGGACTGGTGGTGGTTTGGTTTCTGACTTCTGAGTTTCTAATTTTTAATCGTGATTTTTTTTTTGTAGTTGTTATGAAACTATTAGAATAAGAACAAGAATAAAAGAGAAGTAGAGAAGAAGAGAGAAACGGAGATGATTATATTATTTTGTTGTAGTGTCCAATATGTTACATGTGGTCTCTATTTATAGAGAAGTACAAGTACAAATAGGTGTGACTTAGAGGAAAAGTAATATGCTATCACTTAAGAGATAAATACAAGTTACCACTAAACTATTCTCATCTATTTGTCAAGTATTCGCCTTTACTTCTATATAATACTTAATATAGGACCTTACATATAAAAAAAAAACGGGCCCCCAAAAATTTGAGGCGCAGTGACATAGCCCGACCTCGACGGGCTATGGGCCGGCCCTGATCCCGAATTCCCTTGTTACGATTTCGTATTGAGTGATGACAAGAACTCAAAGTTTCACACCATCATGTACCATATTATTATTTGAATTGATAGTTGTATATGAGTTATATTGTGAACTTAATGTATACAAGTAAATTTTGGACATAACATCTAAACGGAAGGTTTAACCGATTTCAAATGTAATATAGAGGTGTACTTGAACTAAAATTTAGACAAAATAAACCTAAATTTAATTAGCATAAACTTAATTAACGTATAGGCATGTAGTTTTATATGAAAAGTGAAATTAATTTAAGTAGTAGGTAGATGAAAAAGGAAGGATGTAATGATTAAAAATTTAAAGAGGCATTTTTGTCAGAAAGGGTGTACTAGAAAAAGTCCTATTATATTTCTTTGTTGCTCTTATTATTTCTCTCTCTCTCTACCATTTCTTTTCACATCCTAACATGCAAAACCCTTTTGGAAACGAAAATGATGATCGGTGCATTTTGTGCGCTAACCCGTTACCCCCTTCTGCTATCCTGCTCCGTCAACATTTTCCCTAAACCCACCCCCCTTCAATTTCCAACAACACCCGCTTCTTCTTTCCCTTCATTTAGCCGCTTTCCATCTCTCTTCCCTCAATTGCGCATCCGTCATTCTCGCCTCTCCACACTCCCACACAATGACTCCGGCGGATTTGGCGGTGATGGTGGCTCTGGAGGATGGGATCCCGGCGACAATGAATCCGACGAAGGAGGCGGAAAATGGTCATTCTTGTCATGGTAAACAAAATATGTTGCTTTGACTTTGTCCATACAGTTAGTTAGGGTGTGTTTGGAGATCTTGCACAATTTATTTTGGTAGATAGACGAAATGACAATAGCCATTAGAAACACACACACACGCACAAATGGAGGAGCCGGGGTTCAAACTCTCTAGAACGGGCATAGTCAGCTCACAATAGCTTAGCCTACTCTATCTATAGAAGATCACACCCCTTGTTCTCACACTCACCACCAAAATGGGGTGGTGGAGACTGAGAGGAAACATAGACAAGTTGTTGAACTTGGACTCATGTTTATGTCTGAGTGATTGATGTTTAAGGTGTTATATAAGATAAATGATGGTTTTCAAATGTCTTTATTTATTTCAGCATTGCAACAAAGAAGACTGAGCCTATGAATACACTGGCATCATCTGTTTGGTGGGTTTTTGGATTTGGTTGTATTGTTGTCGGTGGTCGAGTTCTTCTGGAAGTTCCTTTTCTCCTCTTCTGGTAAGAACCATAGCTTCGATGTGTCTTTTCATTTTTTATTTCTTTGGGGGGAAGTTGGGCTGATAATAAATGTTGTCGTGAATGCTAACAAAGAGTAGTCAAAGTAGTATAGATTTGTGATACTGAGTACGTAACCCTCGGCATCTTAATTTAAGACAACTGTTTAAAAAAGAACCAAATTTTAACTACTCCACAGTTCCTTCACTAAGCAAAATAACCAGGGAGTAGATAATTGTAGAGTGTTCTGTCTTTGTTTCAATCGAATATATAAGGAGCCTGGAAGTGAAGGGAAAAAAAGAATGGTTACATTGCACCCACAATTAGTCATTGTTGAAGTTTTATTTTAAGAAGCCCTGATTCAGGTCTGACCCTTCCCTGCACCTTGACTTGATCGAAGCTTAATAGCATTATGGTGTTTTTTTTTTCATTAAGAAGGATAAATTTGTAACTACAATACTCTTAGCTTTTGTTCTGTCCTTCAATTGTTGTACTGGAATTGAGGTGCAGTTGTACAAGGTCCTTCTTTTTCTTCAGGAAATAATAATAATTTCTCAATTCTCACAAGATGTCCAGATAAATTACATTTGTCTTGTAGTTATAGTATTTTCAACCGTGATTGATGAACTCTGTTGAATAGTTTGGCCTTTGGTTGGGACTAACAGGCTTCAAATTGTTGAGATATTATAATCTAAAACTTCAACTGACAATCCGGAGTCGCCTTTTCCATGATATAGTGGATAGGAAAATGCTTGTATTTCTTGGCCAAGATAAATTTTGAAGAAGTAGGCTCTAGTGGAAGTGTGGTTACCGTACTATTTAAAACAAGACCTGTCCAACGCTTGAGCTTGGCTTGATTTTATTGGAATTTGACCTGTTGTTGAACCTAGTTGTTCAGAGTCTGAAAGACTAAGGCTCTGTCAAAAGGCTGAGCTTAACCCAGAATAGATAATATAATTTGTTGGTATTTCACTAAATCATTACTTGTTTACTTCATCCTCTAACATCAAATGCTCTTATTTGACATAATTATTCGCTCTTATGTTACCTAACATTTATTGGATATATCAAACGTTTTTATCACATTCTTTCAGGTTAACATTTGTCTGTCTGGCTATTAACGAGTTTTGGAATGCTGTCTTTTGCTCGTCGATATTTTTGATAGTTTGTGGTGCTCTCTTCTGCATCATCCAAATAATAACGTTAGCTTATGCTTTAGCGCAACCTTCAAGAATCAGAGAAGGTGCTTCAGAAGATGATATCAAGTCACTTCCTATGTATAGGTTTAGTCAGCCAAATGTAATGATTATGGTTGATAAGAACAAGAAGCAACTTGAAGCAAGAATCGGTTTGCGCAATCTAAGCCATATCAGTGAACTATCTCTTCATCCAGACGATTCTGTAAGTACAAACTGGGTCTTCTCTTATCTCTCAATCCTTAATTCTTCAGTTTTAATATCATTGTGTTGTAACTTGTAATTAACTGTATGTATGGATTGGATCTATATATGATTGGACTAGATGGATAATGGATTGAAAAATTGTTGCAATCCTCAATGTTATCCTTGATTTGTTCTTAAAATGCTTGTGTTTATAATTGATTTCAATAAAATCCTATCTAGAAAGTATTCTCCCCATTCATCTAATGTATTTTAAACTTATTTTTTTTGGAAGAGGGTTGAATGTGAATTTGGTATGACCTGAAAATTGCTTCCGTGATTCTTTGATGCTTGTCATACAGTTGAGATACATTATGAAACTACAGAAAGAGAGACTAACCACTTCTGATTATGCTGTAGGAGTGCTGTATCTGCCTCTGTTCATATGTTGATGGAACAGAACTGTATCGCCTTCCATGTACCCACCATTTTCATTGTGAATGCATTGGTCGTTGGCTTCGGACAAAAGCAACTTGCCCACTCTGCAAATTTAATATTCGAAGAGGCGATATAATGGTTTGATATTTTGTTGATTAAGACTAGATGGCACTGAGGTGAAGTATCACTTGAAAGGGACATGGCAGTGGAGAACCAAAATATTTGCCAATCTGCTGACTAGTGTTGGTATATAAGTAGAAAAGAAAAAGGAAATGCCCCGCCCTTTCATCTTTGGATTTTAGTTTCAATAGAGATAATTTAACTTTTTAACCAATCGTGAGGGTCTACACCATAATTTGTACTTGTAAGGCAAATTTATTTATCTTTTGATGCAAGCTTACAAGGCAATTAAAGAAACAATTTTCTGTACAGTAATTATTTTTTTAAGCTCTTTCTCCATCTCCACTCACAATTAAATTTAAGACCAAGTACGAAAGTTACTTGCTCTTCTCAATATTTTTTTTTTAAACTGCCATGGCCGAGCGACACTTAACCGCCGTTTGGCTCTCCAACAACAGTTAAGTGTCATTAGACACTTTTAAGGTCGGTTTCAGCACTTTTTAAACCGATTTAGAAAGTATTTTGAATGGCGGTTAGCTATCGTCAGAGGTAATTGGATAATTTCGGGGTGTTTTGGATTTTTTTTTGGAAATGAGAAGAGTAGTTTCCACTTTATACACACCTTATACTCGGCAAATAGTGGGATCACAATGGAAAATGAAGGACAATTGTGCCAGCAATGTATTTGGAAAAGTTTACTTGAGCTTATCATATTGGGAAAAATTCAAATTCTATAGTTAAAAATTCTGTTTTTTTTTTCTAAAAAATTAATTAACATTGTGAATACCAACTACCAAGTGTCTCTTTTGTTTTGTTATTTTATTAGACTTATTTGACTAATGAAAATCACATTTTTAAAAACAAAAAACCTAACGAAAACATACGATTGTAAAGAAAAGGGTTAATATGTTTTTACCCGCCGTAATTTAGACGAGTTCTGGTTTACCCCCATGTAAGAAAAAAGTTTAGATTCCAACCCTGTAATTTGAAGATTCTTTCGTTTTAGACCCTGAGGCCATTTGACTGTGTAAACATGATGACGTGGCACGCTGAGTCAGCATTTTTGGATGATGTGGTGCGCTGACTGTATAATTAATTTTGTTTTTAATTTTTTTTATTTTCATTTATATTAATTTAAAAATAAAAAAATATAAAAAGTAGCATGATAAACATACTCGTACGGGTGGAGGCTTGATAAACATGGTAGCTATGGCTACACCAATTTTGTTTCAATAAGTAGCATGTCTTATATTTAGCTATCCCCATAATATATGGTTCTTCCGGTCATTATTGTAAGTAAATATTTTTTTCCTCACAAAATTAGTAAAACCATGAAAGTCAAAAGATTATTACATGATTGATAAATTGTTTTTGGTCTTATTTTGATACTTCGAGTCTCTTCTGCAGTTACAAAGAGAGTTTTATGAGCAACAAGTTTCTTGCGTTTTAATTCATATAAGTAAAGGTATTGGGATTATTTTCTTATAAGCTAATTTAGTATATTGATCATAAAAATGTATTTCTTTATATTTATATATTTTATCCTCTCATAAATTTTTTGTAACTTCACCACCTTACTCAAGACCAAAATAACTAACTAAAAAGACACATGAAAAATATTTTTAATTTTCATATAATTTATCAAAGATTATAACACTAAAACTGTTGTTTATCACATTTATATTAAATAAACAACGTATATGCAGGAAGCTGATACCATTTTTTTTTGTTGTCTAGTAGCCTAGTGGTTAAAGAGCTCACACAATTTAATTGTGGAAAAGTGAAGTGTTTGGAGTTCGACCTCATACAATATCCCTATTAATTGAGTTAAACTCAGGATTCACGGGGATATATTTTTTGTATGAAATGCAGCATGTTACCAAAGGCCTGCAACACGGCCAATGCATTTTTAAAAGAAAAAACTCGTATTTGCTGGTGTAGGTTAGTTTAAGCACAAGTCTTAAGTTTAACCTCTAAAAACAATATTTTCTTTCCAAAAAAAAAAACTAATATTTTCTTATCTCCTCTAACAACTAACATTTGTCGATAAAAAACAAGGGAACTGTTAATTAGTTTTTTAAGAACACTAGTTAAGAAGATTAATATAGAAATTTTACATTAAAAATTGGTAAAAAAGTGAAATGTTTAACTTTATGAAAGTCAAAAAATTCTATTTTTAACATCATTAACTAGTGGTATGAGGGCACTAGTTAATATCAATAAAAAAACAATTATAAGGTTCCCATAAGCTTAGCTCATTTGGTAAGGGATAATGCACAATATGTGTAGAGGCTGGGGTTCGAATCGCGAACACCCCACTTATTCATTTTTAGGTGAATTTCTTTTGCCAATAGACTACTTAAAAAAAAAAAAAAAAATTATAAGTTAATGAACTACAGACGATACCAAAATTTAGTCGTCGTGACTGTGTGAAAACCTAACACTTACGCACACTCAACTTGAGTTAGTTAACTTTATTATAGAGAGAAATCCTTAAAAAAGTTAAACGATGACGAGAACATAAACATAAACCCCTTAACACACAGAGCAAAGGTTGTAAAACCCTTTTGGAACAGAAAATGATGTCTGGAACATGTTGTGCACTAACCCAAAACCCCCTCCTGTTATCCCGCTCCGCCACCTTTTCTCCTCAACCGCCCACCCCCCTTCATTTTCCAACAACACCCCCCTTTAACCGCTTTCCACCTCCCTTTGCTCAGCTGCGCTTCCGTCATTCTCGTCTCTCCGCCCTCTCCGGTGACGGTTCCGGAGGTTCTGGTGGAAATGGTGGTGATGGTGGATGGAATTTCGGTGACAATGAAGCTGATGATGGAGGTGGAACATGGTCATTCTTGTCATGGTAAATACATCTTTTACTTGAAAAATAGTTTTTTTTATTTTTTTTATTTTTAATTTTGCTTTAATTTAGTTAGGGTGTGTTTGGTAGAGTATATTATGACATGCACTTGTATAAAGAGAGCTTATGGCATGTTTGAATTGGCTTATTTGAATTTATCTATTGACATAAGCACTCTTTGAGAGAACTTCTGAAAACAAATTATGACATGTTTATAAGTTGTTTTCTTAAGCAAGCTCTTCAAGGTTGCTTATGAAAACTGCTTATAACTTACACTGAAACAATTTAACCTTATTTTATCTTTTGTTATAGAAATAGCTCTTCGAGCGCTTATCATGATAAATGTTAATGCTACAAGCTGCAAATTAAGCTTTTTATCTAAAGAGGGCCTTATTAAAATAGCTTATGAAATCTTCAGCTTATTTAAATAAAAGCGCATTTGTTTATTTTATGCAAATAACTAAAAATTTATATGTAAGTAGTTTAACCACATTGGTTATTTGATTATAAAACAGCTTATATGTTAGCACTGATATTTTTTTTTTTGGGTGAATAAGCACTTGTATGATAAGCATTGAAAAACTTATTGAAATAAGTGTTTAATTTAGTTATTTACCTAACACACTCTTAATTTAAGATAAAGGCTAGTATTTGTGATGTGCAATGATATGTAGTAGACAGACATATAAATAGTGCATCAGCAGTTACCAGTAACAATATGTTGTTTATGTAGAATATTAATTTTCTCATGTTAATAACTTCATCTTTTTTGTAACACATATATTGCATGCTCTTCCTGATAGCATTAACAATCATGTCAATTGCTAGAATGAATACACAACAAGTAATTGGTTTTCAACTCATTGAACATGATTTTGGAAATGTAACATGACACCTTTCTACAGGTACATGGCTCTACTTGCAAAATACCCTGTTCCTGTAAAGGCTTTAACATCTGCAATTCTTAACCTAATTGGAGATTTAATTTGCCAGGTATTACAGTTGTTTTCTGCCTTTTTCTCTTTCAACTTTTTTGTCAAATGTTATGCACTGTGTTAGATCATCTTAGTTAATGTTTCAAGATGTATGAGATGCAAAGGATAAGTTTCACATATATTAAATACTTTTTTTCAAGCTGCTTGGGCATGGCTTAACTCTTAAGTGGTATACATTGTAATTATTTGCAATCTCATAGTGTGTGGACAAAGGTATCCAAATTATGTAAGGGTTCCCGAGAATTTAGAGGCACCGAGGAAGAATAGTTATGCTTTAGCTCATGGGATCAAACCTTTGGCATGAGGATATTGTTCTATGAATAAGATTACTAATGGACACTTAAAGAATGCTAAGTAGAGTCAGATTATCGTCACTTATTCAGAACAAGATTCGGGATAATTCCACCAAAAGCTGGAAATGCTAGTTAAAAAGTTTTTTAAATATTGTGTTTAAGCAACAATTAAGAAAAGAAATATATTCATATCTGATAATTATTTAAAGTCCAATGTCCTTATCGGCAGTCAATTTATTACAAGTCTACCAATTCTTTGGGAATGAACTTTTTTTTCACGGCCTTTTTTTACTATTTACTTTTATCTCATTGATGCACAACATATTGGGCTCTGATTTCAACAAGAGCTCGGCTTAACCAGACACCCTCCTTTAAGTCCAGGCCTTGTTAATTTTCTGTTCTCTTTGCTATTTATTAGCGGGAAATTGATGCATTTTCTTGTTTTCCTTTCTGAATATTATCTTTCGGCTTATGGGAGTGTTTGGTCAATATTTTTTGGTTTTGGTATCAAGCTTGACATATCATAACATTTGAATTTCTTCAAGTGAATAAATTTTTATGCCAATATTTACTTTACTTTTTATACTATAGTACATCTCTGTATTGATTTGCATATATAAAGTTTTTAAAGTGCACATATAATATTTAGTTTACTTTTTAAACTATTGTACGCCTCTACATCCATTTGCATATATAAAGTTTTTATTCCAATATTTAGTTTACTTTTTAAACTGTTGTACTTTCTGCAGCTTGTGATAGACAAAGTGCAGACACCGGATTTGAAGAGGACATTCCTCTTTTCGTTTCTCGGTCTTGTGCTAGTTGGTCCAACATTGCATTTCTGGTAATACCCTAGAATCTGCGTTAGTATTTCTGAAAGTTAGAGCTGTTTAAGAGTCTATTGATTTTTTATAATGTTTTAAATAACAGTAATTATAAAGAAATACCAATGCCTATAATAATACGTCCTCTTTTCGTTTCTCGGTCTTGTGCTAGTTGGTCCAACATTGCATTTCTGGTAATACCCTAGAATCTGCATTGGTATTTCTGAAAGTTAGAGCTGTTTAAGAGTCTATTGATTTTTTATAATGTTTTAAATAACAGTAATTATAAAGAAATACCAATGCCTATAATAATACGTGGAGTTAAGTTATAAGTTTTAATCCTTGTGCTGTTGTTTTGTTGCAACAACATTGCAAATATTTATTCTTTTCCCCGGTATTGTTAGAGTCCAATGATTGATTTATGTATGATATTTTTGGTGCCAAATTAAAACGACTTCCAGCATATACTTGGCATGGTCACTAGAGTGTTGATGGAGTCAGGTGATTGTTAATCCGTTGTCTTTCTTGACATATACTTTGATTTTATAGGTATTTGTATCTGAGTCAATTGGTTACACTTCCCGGAACATCAGGTGCAATTTTGCGGCTTGTACTTGATCAGGTAGTGCCCTTCTGTTGGTCCCTTGACCCACATACTGTCACTTTATATCAATCATTAGTTATGTGCTTGTTTGATATTCTAATTTTTAAGTGATGAAATATGATTGCAGTTCTTATTTTCTCCCATATTCCTTGGAGTTTTCTTATCTTCATTGGTGACACTAGAGGGAAGGCCATCACAAGCTGTGCCTAAGCTTAAACAGGTAGCGTTCAGCCGTTAACAGTTTTATTTGGTTTACATTTGCTTGTAAACTGTTACAATCATAGTGGTATTTTGTTGTTGTCCCGTTTAATAGTGCTTGCATACTTATCCTAAAATTTCATTTTGCAGGAGTGGTTTTCTGCTGTTCTAGCAAACTGGCAATTATGGATACCTTTTCAATTTCTCAACTTTAGATTTGTTCCGCAACAATTTCAGGTTAGACTATTTATGCAAAATTAGAAATTTTACTTTACCAGATGCATAATCTGTTCGTCACTCTGAAACCTGTTGGTGATTTTAATATAGCAGATAACTGCTTGTTTTCATTTTTCAAGTTCATTTGAGAACATTGGATCTCTCAAAATACAACTTTCTGTTATCCATAGTCTAATAACAGTAGGAAATAAGGAAGGCATTTTCTGCTAATTCTTCATCTTGTGTCGTATGACTCGTATGGATGTAGCTATTTGTTTTTCAATTATTGGCGCATGATGAGACGATCATTTGTCATTTTCTATGTGGGCGATGGGGCATCACAAGGGTTCTCAGTTCATCGTGCCATTTTTTAATATTCAAACTGAACTAGTACATGCACTTTTACTTTGGGGGACTCAGATGATTGTTCCTGTTTTTTGTAAGTTCACCGAGAAGATTTTTGGATACACAAAATGGATTTATGGTTATGCTTGCTGACAATTGCAGAGGGATGTTTTTCATTTTACCTTGTGTGTTTTCTTTGTTGACTGTTTACATTTATCCTGCACATGAAATTAAGATGACCACTTTTCATTTTCCAAGCGGTATGGGGCATCACAAGAGTTCTCAGTTCGTTACTTAGTTTTTATTTTCTTTACTCAAATCAAACATACATATGCATCTATACTTCAGGTGGACTTAGACAATTGTTCCTGATCTTGAAATAATGACTGAGAATTTCTCAAATGCCTGAAATGGAGGTATATTAATATATGGTTATGTTAGGTGACAGTTGCAGAAATATTTTGTCCCTTTAACTTGTATGTTTTCTATATTGATTATATTCATTGGCCCTTGTCATCTATAGTTTTCTTTAATGTTCTATGATTCACGTCCATTTTCTTAAATTTGTTGCCAAGTTAAAAATACATGTAAACAATTTCAGGTCCTTGCTGCCAATGTTGTTGCTTTGGTGTGGAATGTTATTCTCTCATTTAAAGCACACAAAGAAGTTCTTCCAAAATAGGTAAACTTATGTACCTTAAATGCAGAACACCCAATGTTATCTTGCTCTATCACCTCTAGTGCGTGACATAGTTGTGTGCTCCTATTTTGACCTTTTCATAGGAGCACGTCTGGACATAGTTGTGTTACATACGACAATAATGTCTTTCCATTTTTAATAATCTTTCTGTTTTATAGCTTAGCTAATAAATCTCATCATTAATGAGATATATGTCCATTGATCACTCTTCATTTATTTTTCAGGCTTGGGAGTAACTGCAGGAGCTGTATTCAAGTACAGTATGTTACTTTTAAATGTTATGGTAATTTAGGTGAACATGAAAACTAGGCGTTGTATAAACTTGCATGCAGAATAATAATATTACATGCACTTCCGGGGATAAAATCCTACATCATTTGAGGTCAACAAATTCAAAAGGAAAATCATTTTTGAAACTCAAGTTTATATCTGATTTATTTTGGTAAGATTGTGAATTTGAGTTTGCATTTCCAACATCATGACTATGACTACCACTTTAGTTCCTCACTTCCTCTAGATGAGTAATTCATTTGGCTCTCATTTTATAAAGTAAAAAATAAATCAACTTTTGATGTTATGTGCACTTGCATATAAATCTTCTATTTGTTGGAATGTTATCTGGGTCGCGAACCCGGAAATGTGCAATTCTTTTGCTGAAATAACAAAGTTGCATGATTCTGATTCCACGGCTCTGAACAATGATTCCGTAGCGTTAACCCATTTAATATTTTTAGCCTGCACGGACATGCTCAAGGGCAGCAACATCCCAGAATCGCATGATCCTACGCCTTGGATCACAATTCTGACTACGACGCCAGAATATACAAATCGAAGCTTTAAAAAAATTCCGGTGAAAGAGCTCTAACCATACTGTGGTGGTTGACCACCACTCAACCATACACATTTTAAGCACTTTTGGTTCTACAATAATGCAAATTGATTTGAATGAGTTGGTTCTATCAAATTGATTTTGCTTAGAAGTGAGTGGAGTGTAAAATGATTTATGATTGAATATGTTCAAGTAAATGTTAGTTGAGTGATAAATTTTAGTCTAAAATCAATTTTGGAAGAAAAAGTTTCAAATAAGTTATAATCATTTTTTAAAACAAAATTAATTCCACTCGATAATATCTAAATATGCCAAAATTAATTTTATGCTTCTAGAACAAATTGTCTCATCCAAAAGAGAATCCATGCATACACACACAAAGTGATAAAGTACGTGGTAATAATCATTGATGAATAGATTTTGGTGGATATTAAAATTCACACGCATAACAAACTATGAGTATGAAATATCAATTTATTCCTTTATATTTTCTATTTTGCTATCTACCCAAGTTTAGAGGAGTCAAGTTTGAAATTAAATAGTTTGAAAGATCACTTACGAATCATCTCATATTGCTTACTTTAAAAGTCATACTAGTGTCTTGAGACACTTGTTAAGGAAATAAAATAAAATAAATAAATTTTGTATTGAAAATAACATTTTTTTTATATTTTTTGTGTAAATCGAGTATTTTCCACGTGCGCAGCGGGGACTAATCTCTCGAATTTTGTAAGACCCAAATGGACGGCAAACTAAAAGGTTGATTACACGATCTTCAAAATATTTTTACTATATTTAATTTCTTATTAAATTATAAAAACATATACAAAAGTTATAATTATATAATTTTCAATGTAAAAGTTACATGTTAACATTTCGCCTTTTTTTTCATGAGTCTTACCAAACAAGTGTCCTTAATATGCATCATTTAACAAAGGGTCATGTTAACCGGTGCCCCAGGAGCATTGGTTAAAGAAACTAAAAAGAAATGTTTTAAACTTAAAATAACACTTTTTAAACTTTTAAGGAGTTGACACAAATTCTAATATAATATTTACTACATTTGATTCCTTAACCAGTACCTTGGAGGCACCTGTTAACATTTTCCTTTAACAAATTGTAATAAAGGGGTAAAGCGTGGGGTTGAAAAACCATGTTGATGTGTTTTTCCTTTTTCTTTTTTGTCTCCTTTGGTATCACAATCAAAAGATGCATTGGGATGGGATACAGCCCAATATGGATAAAGACTTGGTTGGATCAAGGAAGACAACATCATAACTGGATTAATTGCATGGTTTCTAAAGAATCTACCTTTTCTTTTCCTTGCATACGTGTACACGGTCATTATTTCATTAAAGATGAATGAACATAGTACTTTATATTATATCATCATAGTTGTTTTCTGATATGCACGCAGGAAAAAGGTTGCTTGACATAATTATCCAAGTTTAATCAGTACCTTTGTAATTTTATACTAATAATGGCTTTCAGAATTTCCTTAGCTTGGCAAACGCATGCAGGAAGAAACATTTTCATCATTTGATGCACCTAAAAATGAAATTAAAAAAAATCCTTCCTCCATCTCACAATAATTGTCACTTAACATTTTTCTTTTTTTTAAAATAATTGCCACTTTAGAATACCAATGCAGCATTTATTATTTTTTTTCCCATTATTATACCCTTATTAATTGAATTTCATCTAACTTACTCCACCAACTACAATTAATAAGGATATTTTAGTAAATAATATTAATTTTACCATTGAAAATTAACACAATTAATTATTTCCTTAATAATCTTGCACTAACCTTAAACAACTATAATTTAGAGACAACTATAATTTAGAGACGGAGGGAGTAATGATGATAGACAATGAAAAGAAGCATGTGAATGTTGTTAGATCATAAATTTGATGTTGTACTTCAATTATTGGAACTCATTCTACAAAACTACTCATTTCGTCCTTCAATACATGACCTATTTGACAATATATATTCTTGACTTAACATATTTTAATCATATTTTTCTATTAATTCATAAAGATAAATAATATCATGTAAGATGTTGTTGGATTCGTCTCTATGAATATTTTTAAAATATTAAATTTTCATAATTTTTTTAATAGAGAATTTAAGATATCAAAGATAAAACATATGCATTAGTACGGATGTCGGAGTCAACTAGGTCATCTAATATGGGACGGAGAGAGTAATTTATAAGGTTCAGTAAAAAAATCCCAATACGGCGAAATGTTTCTCTTGTTGGATTAATTATTTAATTAATCAATTATGGATTGACAATAATCAATTATTATAAGTTAATCTTATAATATAAATTATGGTCTATTGTGTTAAGCACTAATTAATATGATGAATTTGAGTGATTGGGCTATTGTTACTAAATGGACCGTGATTGGTTGGACCATTTAGATAACCACAATGAGAGGTTCAAGCCCTTAGCTGTTTAGCTATTTAAACGTCATTCCATCAGACAGTTAATTATTCTGAATAGCATTGTGAAAACCTAAAGCTAGATGGAATGAGGGTAGTCATCCTCTCATACTTGTCGGCGGTTATCCTTCGTCAACCTAATATAAAGGTACACGATTCTTCTTCCTTCTTTATTAATGATAATATGCTATAACTTGTATTTATTGATCTATGGCTAAACACTGAAACTTTTATCAATTGGTATCAGAGCCAATTAAATACAATTTATGGCAAAAAATAAAAGAGAGAAGCTCTCTTCTCTCTCTTCACCCTCTCCTTCACTTCCGGCTGACCACCACCTTCACTCCTTCTCTCATTTCTCCCTTAACATCCAAACACTATTGCCCACATGTAGCTGCACTGTTGTGCAATTATGATATCCTATATTTACGAAATTCATTGGAATTTTAATTGTGAAAAGGAGATCCTGTGTTATAAAATTCTTAAATGAAAATTTACATTCTCCTTATATCTAAATGCAGAATATGTGGTTAACTCCGAAACTCAATTCTTGATAATAACTGCCATTGATAAAATATGTATTTATGGAGGTTTCATACTATCCTTGAGTTACCACTTGAGTTAATAATTCTGCTATGATGTGCAAAATATGTGGTTGAGTTCATGAAACTCTGTTGGTTGAAATTATATAACCACTTATGTTGATAATCTTGCACTGGTAATCAAGTATCTCACTGTTGAATATTACATTATTAAAATATTTCTATTTATCAGTGATCACTATTGAGAATCCCACCTACTCTTGTTTATATATATGTGGGATTAGTGGGAGTGTGTGCACAACACTACATACTTTGAGCTCAGATGAGAAATCTCACTCTTGTTTATATGTATGTGAGATCAAGATAAATGTGTACACAATATTATATACATACAATTTAAAATTCTTGTCATTGCCATATACTCTTGTGCACACAATAAAATATGACATAGCTTAAGAGACTTTAAACTTTAGTCTCATTCTATTATATTGAGAAATATATTAAAATTCTTTTAATCTCAATAAGCATCATAATTGGATGCTTAAGTCAATTTTG
>Ga0228710_1005255_pt1 | contig 20158 bp, 12 predicted proteins | sample MedpolnodulmetaG_FD_177995 | JGI IMG/M metagenome (GOLD analysis project Ga0228710, IMG submission 177995) | Root nodule microbial communities from Medicago polymorpha collected in Santa Monica, California, United States - pink nodules | ecosystem: Host-associated > Plants > Roots > Nodule... | reverse complement strand
TCATTTTCAAAAAATTATAAAATTAACCTAACTCACAAAAACAATTTTGGAGAGTGAACTACAATGGTTTTGATCCCACTTGTGGGTATGTAGGCAAAGGACCCAATCCTTTCAAATCAAATAAAAATAAACAAAATCTTACTTCTTCTCCCTCCATTCTTTCACTTAGACTCTTAGGCATTTATTTTCAAAATAAGCGAATAATTAGCACAAGATAATTTAGCCAAGAGGTTCCTACGGAATACCGTAGTCGTTTAGGGTGCGTCAAACCTTCCCTTTTCGAAACCAACCCCCGGACCTAATCTCTAAGGGTTTTTCTCTCTTTTTCCCTTCCCAAAAATAAAAGTAGAAAGTTCAAAGATTAAAGGTGCAATACCAATCAATGGATTGATACCCAAAAATCACGAGCACAACAACTAAATTTACTTTATTGAATAGGTGATATATGTGTTGGCTCATCAAGTGCGACAAAGATTTATATCAATATAGACATTCCAGAATTTATATCCGATTTGAAGGGAATTGAATGAATATAATATCCAACATCCACTTTTCTATCAGCTTTCTAAAACAGCTTATTCACCAATTAAGCACTTCTGCTTGTTTCCAAAATAGTTTAACCAACAACTTATGGCTTTTGTCATGTCAACCTCAACCAAAACTTATGAACAGCAACCCAAACATGTATAAACACTATTAAAACCTTGACTGTAACAACTTAATTTTTAAATTTATCATTTATGGCAGGTTTTCTCCAAACAACTTATCTTTCAACTTAAGCACAACTGACAACTTCTGTTTTCAGCTTATTGTCCCAAACAGCACAAAACCACTTATATTATTTCCTTGCAACCCTTCACCAAGCAGCTTAAGCTAAAACAAGTACAACTTAATTTCAGCTTATTACTACTTAATCACTTTTGGCCTTAAACAAAAACCATTTTTCTTGTTTTTAACATCAATAGGAACCACAAACCACACCATCTAAGGCGCATACAAAACAGTAGATAAGTCAAATCAACATTTCAAGATCTTAAGAGGGATAGAGAGCTCGGCGGAGAAGGAGTGACATAGAAGAAAAGGGTAAATTTGATGAAGCAATGTGATTACTAAAGCACAAAGGTCATGATTTCATAGTTGCATGTTAATTTCCCCTTGTTTTGGGTTGAGTTTGATGGATTGGAGTGATGGATGGAGAGAAACGTGAGAGATATAGAGGGGGAAGAAGAAAATGAAAGAAGAAATGAGGTTTGCCCCTTTTTATAGTCGTAAGTGTCAATTACCAAAATGCCTTAATTATCATATTCTCGTAAAACACATCAAAACTAATACTGCTGAACGATAAAATTTTCGGTCGAACATTACAGTTAAATATTTCCCGCTATATAATTAACCATTCATAGATATTTCTTCTCTGACACTTCACTAATACCGCAATCATGTGTCTAGGTCTTTAGGTCGATACAAGAATTGGTTCGTATTTGTCTTGAGTTATTTTTTCAACAATCACTGATGATTGTTCCACTCAAAATTTGTCACGTCTAATGTTGTTGTAGTCAAGTGATTGTGTGGTCTAACTCTTATATTATATGGAGATCAGTTTAACCCAATGGGTATTATTTTTGCAAATTGTCTTAAAATGATTTCTTAATTTTAAATTTAGTAATGATCCACCATTTTTTCATTTTGGTTGTGTTGCCATAATTCCTATGTTGGGTCAGAACCTCACATCACTGACCATGGTATGGTGTGTGTGGCGTGTGGTGCCTCTTTAGGCTTTTTTGATGAAGATTTTGCTTAATTTGATCTTTCCTTTTTTGAAGTGGTGTGACAACACAGTGCTACGTGTAAAATTCACTCACACAGCTTAATTTTTTACTTATTATTTCACTGCAAGTTGTGATATTGGGTTATTGTATTAGATGAATTTTATCCTCACCTCAAGTGAACTTGCACGTGCATACCATGTCATGCCATGTCATATCATCTTACGACGTTTGTGACAGCTGCGGACATGACTATTTTCAAATTTTCTGTTGACTTTGAATTTTTATTTCATTTTGAAAATTATTTTGCAACTTTAAGGTCCGTAGATAGAGAGAGTTACAACTTAGTTCCTTTGAGGCTAAAAATAGTTACATTCGACTCTTCTTATATGTATAACACTTGTGGGGTGGTTATAATAGAAGTCCTACAAGAATTTGTTCCAATCAAATTGTCCAAGTTCTTATACTTAACATGTCTTCTTTCATCATCAGCTTGACAGGTTTCATTTCCACCATTGTCTTTTTTTCATACGTTGTTTATACACTTAATTTTTTATATTGTAAGGGTAAGATTGAGTGTGTGTTGTATAAAAAGTATGTTGGTTTATTTAAGGATATGTTAAGAGGTTTTGGATCAGGTCTTCCTGTGGTTGTTATTAAATTCGGCAAAATCTGCAAAGAAGAAGGTGATAAACACGGTTGCTTTGTAGCTTGGATTTGCAGCTGCTTTGCATGCTTGACTTACACTTCGATGGTATTCGCTTTCTGTATTTTTGTTACCAGGTTGTGGTGTTGTTAGGAGTGTTAGGGAAACTACAATGATCATTCTTGATCCCATCGTTGTTAATGTTATATCTCTTACCTGATAACACCGACCTATCTATTCAAAGTGGACATCAACCTATCTTTAACTTGACAACTTCAACAACGTTTGGATCAAGCATGTAATCAAACATTAGGTTCAGCTCACTCCTGTCGTGAATGCTCTTGAGTCTTTGCATTTTAACCATATTCTTCCAAGAAAAATATTGGAGGGTCTTCTTAACACCCCTGAGGAAGGTTTATTTGTTTTATGTTATAGGGTTGTTAGGTGTTTTCATGTTCATAAATCTTGGTATGCTTTGTATCGGTGTGGTAGACTGATGAATCAAGAAAATGGTTTATACATGCGTGTCCATTGCGACCTCACAACCTTTAACATATCTTCCAAGTAAATCATTTTTCTGTTTTCGTTTGGTCTGCTTCCCTTATTACATGCTTCTGTTTTAAATATAAATTTAGGTGCAGGTTGGGGATTGTTGTCGATGATGGGAAAAACTATTGTCAGATTCCTAATGTTTGATTACATGCTTGATGGAATTAACTCTCTTGAGTACAACACACGAGAATGTTTTAATTTATATCTCTACCTTAGTTTATATAAAAATGAAAATGCATATGTCCATTTGGATATGTTGCCTGTTTGTAATAAAGTTTGGTTTTTAGTGAGCATGTTTTTGTTCTTCTTAGGATCTGAATTTTGCACTGAGTAAGGATGAGATGACCATTTTAAGGGAAAAGAGTGTGCTCTTTATTGTTAAGAAGGCACGTTAGACTCCACAAATGGATGGAGATTTAATCGAGGTTGTGCGTTTGACATTTAACATTACCATGCTTTCAGTACAAGAGTAGTCCCGAGAATTTTTGGTGGAAAATTCTTGGTATTTTTGTTCTGTGTATTCTGTTCATGCTATCTGCATGTCATGTAGTATGTAATCTATCATTGGTCGTAATGAACATAATATTAATTTGGATCATGTGTAATGTATATCGTAGATGACATCACATTGGTTGTATTGTTTTATGAATTTGTTGCTGGTCGTGGAATTTAGTTTGGTAATCATGATCAAATTAGTCTTGAAAAAATCTGTGGAATATCCCAAATCTAGTAAATTAAAAGAGTAATGTTAATTAGAACACTATTTGGATATTAATTTAAGAACTAGTGGATAATTGAGAGAATTAGTAGAAGGAATGACAAATAGGTCATTGCCTAAGAATGCAAGGGCAAAGTTGTAATTAGGACCAATTATTACATAATTGAAATTGTGGTATTGGATAACACAAAATTAAAACACAGTCTTTCTCCCCCTTTCTCGTTACTTCATCGAATCCAAAACCCTTCATGGCCAAAATTCAATATTCTTCCATTTTACTTATTTAAAAGCTTTTCATGGAAGTTCCTTCTCAAAGATTATGTTGGTGGGTTAACAGAGATATGAGATTAAGTGGAAGAAAAGTAAAGATCAAGGAGGAGGAAGGTTAAGAAGAAACTTGGAGAAACATGGAAGTTCTCACAAATTCTACCAATTCTTGTTGTTCCATCAAATCAACAAGGTAAGTTCCCTAATTTATGTTTCAATTTGAGTAGTTAGGACTGAATTTGTTGATTATGGGTGATGGGTGTGTGAGTGGTATGAGAAAATTAAGTCTTCTCAGATAAATCTAATGTTGGAGTAGCTCGATTCATGGATTTAAATAAGTTAGAGAATGATGAATTTGGTTTCACGCTCTTAATGAGAACTTTTGTTGAAGAACTTGGAGAATTAGAGGTAACTATATTGAGGTGTTGTTGATATCATTGTTGTTGGACTGAAATTGGAATTAAGATTAATGGGAATTATGATAAACTCATTGGAAAATAGATAAAATTTAACATGAAATAGGCTCTGGAAGAACTTAATTTTGTTATGCCATGACTAAGAATATTGAGATAGAAGTTTAAGTTGCTGAATTTAAAATCCGTACTATCATTTTAGAATGTTTATGTCATATCTCTTTGTTCATACATCATTTTGGAATGGGAATATGACCATTTGAAAGTAGACAAAATTTAACATGAAATAGACTTTGGAATGACTTAATTAACTTATGTTATGATGGATAAAACTGAGTTGCATGTTTTAGTTGTTGAAATAAAAATCTGCACTACTGTGGTTGGAATGTTCATGTTAAAATATTCGGTTCGTCCGCCAGAATGAAAGGAAAAGGACTTAAGAGAAGGTCATAAACTAAGGTTAAGAGCAAGAGAAGAGGGCTGATGGGAAAGCAATGGCAGGAACTTTGAATTGCGGCAAAAGCTATTGAGATAATTCAGAATTGTTACAGTGAGTTCCTTTATAGTTAGGACCTTACCTTAGGTAGGTTATGTTTATGTATGAACTGTGAAACAAATGAATTAAGTCTATCTTATTTTTTATGTAACTTCCCTTTGTGTATTAATGTTGTTATTGAATTTATGTTGAACTGTTAAGATGTTTTCTTGGCCTTGCAATCGGTTACACATTGATGGCAATAGCCAATAGTTAATATTTTAACTTATGCAACAGGTTTCACATAGCGAGCGACTTGTTGTACCACCACAATATCATGCATCGGGTCACACTATAAAGTGCAACCAGTGACCACTCTTGAAAGATGATGAAAACTGCATTGTAATGTGTAAATGGCTGCTCCGGACCATTCAGAAACAATATAAACATAACAACAACACTACGACACAAGAGAGAATGAAGTTAATGTATGTGTATGCTTTTAGTATTGAGAAAATGATATTGAACTCTTTATGAGAATGATTACCAACCCTTTAGAAAATGACATATGATAATGATATGTGTAGAACCTAAATAAATATGTTATACAGTGTAAGAAAATAAATACTCAGCAATGTATCAGATATACATATAATTAGAAAACATATCAGATATATGTTACAAGTTTTATATACAAATGTATTTGTTACAGATAAGTTATGTCCATCAAGCTCAAGATTATGCTGGATGAGATTTTCACGCAAGGGAAATCTATACAACGATAATTAAGTCGTGGTTCTCTAACTCCCCATTAGTAGTGGAATTAAGGTTCCCCATCAGTAGTGGACAAGCGTTCTTTGATGTAAGTCCTACGTGTCGGCAAGAGGAAACTGACTCTAGCCTCAGATAAGATTTTAACCGGTTTATCAAAGCAAATTTATTTGGGGTTACTCCACTCGAATCCATTTCGTAAAATGAACTCAGATAATAATTGTATGTTACACGCTAAATTCTAACATAATGAGTGTGTTGTAGGTGAAGTGTATTGGATCATGTGAAGTATGTTGGGAAGTTAAATATAAGATATATGGAAAATTGGTCTTAGAATAGTATAAAACATGATGGTTAGGAAGATTGTTGCTATAAGAGATTATGATATTATTTATCTTTTTATTTTAACATTGCTCATAAGTATTGTATGGTTACATTTTGAGCCCAATGTGAATTAGTGGACACTATTACTTTTCCCACCATATTGCATTTTCACGTGTCTTATTTTTTCCTAAAATACCATTTGTTCAAATTATATAATTTGAAATCTGGACAGAGTTAAGATTATAAAATCTGAATAGTATAGAAACTATTGGAAAATAAATCACCTTAGAGATGTTCGTGTAGTCTTAGTAAAAACTACGTCTTGGATTATATAATCTGAAACCCCTTAAATCAATTAGGGTTAGTGAACCCGAAAAGGGTTAAACACCCAAAAATGGCAAATTTTTGTGTAAAAAAATGCACGTTTCAGATTATATAATCTGAAATGTCATAAAATGTTTAGGATTATATAGTCCAAATTGTCCTAGCACATAGATATAAACAATGTATTTTGTCTGATACGTATAGATGGTAATTCTTTGCTATAAACATGCATTCGTGAAATTATAAAAAAATAAAATACTTAAATGAAAATGATAAGAAAAAACACAAATATTCAAACATAAAATTAAAACAAAAATTATCCAATGGCTACAAACCAAATATTCAAACATAAAATTCAAAACATCAAATTTGTTCAAAATATTAAAACACAGTAAAACTAAGCCCTAGGACCCCTGCCACGCCTACGACGATAAACCGCCTTCCATGAACCTCCGCCAGATTGATTCCAAATTATTCCATTCATCAGTCCGTCTTTCCACCACATTACTGGTCATGACAGACAAGACACGATCTCTGATACGGTCCAACCTTAAGGTCAACTATAGGTATCCATGTGCTCCCTCCTGCTCAACAACAACCTCATTAAGGGTCTCCCGCTCGATTGGCCTCGAGATATGAACAACTTCGTCCGTAAGTATGAGGTGTGGATGCGAAATGGAATAAAACCATCTGATGTAACCTTGTGCCGCCTCAACACCAAAAATAACAGCAAGCCTAAGTCCCCATCATCAACATATGATCAGGGTAGTGCATATATCGGTAACTGATCTCCAATAAAATCGTATGAGCAGATGAACTACACATGGATGTCCGCGGATGGTTTGGACAAAACCAAACTGGTGAAACACCCACTCCAACATATGTCTCACCATACGAGTCTAGTATCTGAGCCATCTAGAGTGAAGATCGACCCGCTCAAACAGACATATCTAACGATGTTCAACGTATGAGGACATGTAAACCCCCTAGATCCAGCTGATCCATATTTGTTTTGGAAGGATTAGGTGTAGCCATACCCCTCAGCGATAGAAACATCATGGCACATGGTTGGTGATGGACCTCATATCAGGCCCATACATCCCTAGCACCCGTACCCCTAAAGTACTAAAATACCCAAGCCTGCAACAAAGTTAACAACATATAAGTATACTAATAATCAACATACAAATGAATAAATAAGCAGTTCATTATTTATTTATTTATACCTGCAACAAATATATTTATTAAGTTCCCTATACAAGTGCGCAAGTGCAATAGCTCCCCATGCAAAATCAGAGACAAACTCTAAGTCTTTGAAGTAATTCAAGTACGTGACATCCACATAGGTGGAGCTCTTGTCAGTGAGGAGCGTAATACCCACCAAGTAGATCAAATATATGTGGAGAGACTAGTCCCGCATCTACTACATCTCAACTATATGACCAGCCACCTGAGCCTTATGCGCCTCCCGAAGACGCTCATTGAAAATATCTGTCAACCATCTAAAACGTGCATGGACACCATTTGTCTTTTCCACTTGCTCCTAGGCCTTGGCCACATTAGCCCCCAACAGCTGCACCATCATATCAACATCAGTCCTGGAAATTGGACCATCGTGGTTCAATAGCATGCCCTCGATGGGGAGATGCATCAAACAAGACACATCATCAAGTGTCACTGTCATCTTCCCAAATGAAAGCTAGATGTCTCCTCGTGCCATCTCTCGACAAAGGAAAAACACAATATGTGGTCAATAACATTGTAGTTGGTATCCTGCAGCCATTGAAGATTGGTGGCTCTTAGGAAATCATTAAGCCATCGTGCTGTCATCCGAGCGGTGTTCTCATCATCATGTAGCACCGCAATATTCTTCGCGTTGTTTATACATTTTAAATTTCCACGCCACTGCAAAAATTATAAAGAAAATTAGCATCAACTTCACAAAAATCAGAATAATACATGGAAAAATAACAACAATTTACAATAATTAAAACAACATAGAAATGCAATTTTCATTAATTAAAAGGTGCAGCGTCTTACCATTCCATCAACCGACATCCTGGTCACGTGAATATGATACATGGTCAGCACAAACAAATTTTGTGGGCCAATTTAAGAAATAAATATTTTTTTTTACAAAGGAAATAAATGTTGTTGATACTATTGAAATTGATACTAAGGATAAAACCATATCATATTTAGTTTGCCGCCAACACCAACAATATTTTTTTCTTAGATTGGATTACTTATTTGACTGGTCAAAATTCATATGATGAATCACATATAAAATTATAGATTCTGACAAATCCAAAATTCCTTAAAAAAAATCAAAAATAATGTTTCAAATGTGTATTAAAAAGTATGTTACTATTTTTTCAGTGTTAACCTCTGATTCTTAGTATAAGAAGACTTTTTTAATTGTAACCAAAAAAAGAAGACTCTTTTTTTTGAACAAATCAAAATGAGATTAAAATAAAACCACAATGGTACAACCTGCACAAGGTGTGCAAAGGGAGAACCATCAGAAAAGTATTTACAGAGTCAGGATGCCATTAAAGAAACAACGGCAACAACAACACGAAATAAATACAATAAATTACACCTGAACACCCATACACAGAGTCAGATGTTTCCACCAATTAGTAAAACTATAACAAAAGGAAGCTTGCTTAGATTTCAGCCATAAGAACGTATGAAGCTTAACTTTCTCAATAAAAGCAACAGAAGTAGAGGCCGTATTTTGGAATACACAGTAATTTCTTTCCTTCCATAAAACCCATATTGTTGCAAACCAAATTGTCGTAAAAAATAAATGAGAAGATCTTGGCCAGAAGACTTTTTTAATTCGAAGTTCAGTTGAAAGTTACATAAAATTTGAACAACATAATTGTTGTACTCAGGGTCAAACTCCAATCTTTTTTAACAATTTGTCATTTGATGAAGTTCCTTAATCATTTAACATTTAAATTGGTTAAATGTATTCTTATCTTTATTTATCTTTATTCAATGATAATTGAAATTGAAATATTGAAAAATTACATGTGGAAGCGTGACATGCACAATGCCACTTGTACCCTCCAACAAACTAGACACCAAAATGACTAACATACCCCTTTCTCCCAATTTCACCAATGGCACACACCCGTAAATACCTCAAAACCCCAAGGACACGATCGTACATCCAAATCCCATCTCTATAACTTCACACATTCCTCACTCTCTCCTCACTCACACTCTCTTCATTTCATAAAATCACACCAAATTCATTTCTCCGAAACCTCTCTTCAAGAGTTAGGGTTTTTCCATTTCGAGCAACAATGGCGAGAGTTCGAAAAAATCCTCAACCCGAAGATGATGAACAAGGTTGAGAAATCTTCACATTGCGTTTCTCTATCTTCACACATTTCAAAATTTTCAATTATTATCGATTTTTTTTTGTTGCTAATTTCATTTCTACGGTTTGATTTGAGTTTTTTTTGCTTTTCAGAGAGTATTCGAAGGAAAGGGAAGAGGAAATTAGCTTCTACTGTTGGTGACGATGGTAACGCCATGAACTTTGACTCGATTAGCTTCGATTACTGTTCTCACTGTGAAATTGTTTTCAAATTTTTGTTTTGATTTCGTTGTTATTGTTGCATGTGTTGATGTTTGAGCTAATTTTTTTGTGACTTTTTAAGCATAGGTGAAAAAATGTAACTTTAGTGAAAAAATGCAACTATATTTTTTTTGATTTTTAAGCATAAGTGAGAAAATTTTGTTAAAAAAATGTATAAGTGAGAAAATGTAACTATATTTTTTTTGATTTTTAAGTATAAGTGAAATATCTCGTCTAAAAAGGAAGTATAAGTGATAGAATGTAACTAGGCTCTTAGAAAAAATTGTAATGATTTATTTCTATTTTAAATATGATCAAACAATTTTTGTTTATATTTTGTTATTTTTTAAGTTTAAATGAAAAATGTAATGATGTGATTTTTGACCTGAATAGCTTCATTCACTGTTCTCACTAATTTTTTTTTTGTAGTTATTGTTGCATGTATTAATGTTTGAGTTGATTTTTTTTGTGATTTAGTATAAGTGGAAAAAATGTAACTATATTTTTTTGAAGTATAAGTGAAAAATGTAATGATGTTCTTATATGAAAGATGTGATGATGCTATTTTTATTTTAATTATGATCAAACAATTTTTCATTATATTTGTGATTTTTGAAGTATAAGTGAAAAATGTAACGATGCCATATTTATTTTGAATATGATCAACACTTTTTATTTTAATGCCATGAACTGAGACTCGATTAGCTTTATTCACTGTTCTTACTTTGAAGTAGTTTCCATTTTTTATTTTATTTTGTAGTTATTGTTGCATGTGTTGATGTTTGAGCTAAGTTTTTGTGATTTTTTAAGTACAAATGAAAAATTAGCGATGCTGTTATGAAAAAAGTGCAATGATGCGATTTTTATTTCAAATATGATTAAACAGTTTTTATTTAAATGCTATGAGCTTAGATTCAATCAGCTTTATTCCACTGGTCTCACTGTGAAGTAGCTTAATGAAGAGTTAATTCAGTAGAAGTTGTCATGTAATGATGCTACTTTTATTTTAAATATGATCAAACAATTTTTGGTTATATTTTTTAGTTTAAGTGAACAATGTAATGATGTGATTTTAATTAGTGAATATGATTAGACAATTTTTATTTAAACACCATGAAATTATATTCGATCAGCTTTATTCACTGCTCTCACTGTGAAGTAGCTCAGTGAAGAGTTCAGTCTGTAGGATTTTTTATTTTGTAGTTATTATTGCATGTGTCGATGTTTGAATTATGTTTTTGTGATTTTTTAAAATACAAGTTAAAAATAAGTAATGATGCTATTTTTGTTTTAAATATGATAAACAATTTTTGGCAATTTTTTAGTATTAGTGAAAAATGTAATGATGCGATATATATATTTTTTTTTATTGAAATGCGATTTTTATTTCGAATACGATAACAAGCTTTGGTTTTATTTTTGTGATTTTTGAAGTACAAGTAAAAAATAAAAAATGTAAATAATGCTAATGTTTGTTTTAAATATGATTAAACAACTTTTGGTAGTTGTTGTCAAGCACATGCATGAACATGAGAATAATTATCCAAATTAATTATCTGTATTATTAGAGTGATGGGTTTCATATTTTTTTTAATTATACAGTATTCTTGTGTCTAGCTTGAGTAGTATGTGTGATTTATAGGTGGTTTAAGACTGTAGTACTGAGGATGTTGACCAATATTTGATGATTTATTTTTTGTTGACTTGGTGAAGCAGATGAAGACTTGGATGAGTTTGAGGTTGATGGGTTTTTAGTTGATAATGTTGAAGATGGCGGTGAAGAAGACAATCCTATGAAAACACAAAAGAAGAAAAAGAGAACGTTGTTATATTTTCCTGCCCTTTAATGCAACAAGTTGACATTTCTGCATTGCTTAGCATTGACTCAAGATTGTGTTTTTGTCACCCATTTTCAGGAGATCGTCAAAAAACATTGTTCTTGACGATGATGATCTTGAGTTAATCCGTGAGAACAAGCGCTTGAATCAAGGAAAAATGGTTAGCTTTTGCTTCTTTATAACTGGTACTTCGGTGATTTCTATTCTAAGCACCAGAGTGATTGCTTTTTGTTATTATTTATCATGTTTCTTCATTTGGTTTTTGTAGAGTGATGGAAAGTTGAAAAGGCTTAAAAAGTCCGGCGTAGATGCTGAGCCGATGGAACATTCTTCTGACGAAGGTGACAGTATCAGCTTGTGGTTTTATCATCCTGTATTTTGTTTCCCTTTTTTATGATTATTGAAGTGTCATATGATGCCTGCTTGTTGGACAAGTTTGACATGATAATCATTTTGGAACAATTGTGCCCAGCGTATCTTCAGTTTTCATCCAGTTATTTTCCTGTGCTATTGTTTGTAAATTGATTTAAATAATCCATGATTTTCAGGATCTCTTTTTGATGATTTTTCTGAAGATGAAGATGATGATATGTCAGATTTTATAGTGGACGAAGAGCCTGTTGTCTATGGGAAGGGAGATTCTCTCAGGTACACTATTATATCACGAGTAACATGAATGCTTGTGGATTACATATTGATATTTTTTATACTGGCTCTCTGTTCTAATGTCATAACTTTGACTGGTAAGTCAATATCCTTTTAATATTGGATTTTGTTCTTGATTTATAGACAAAAAAAGTTTAAAGACATGAAGCATTCGTCTTCGCTTTCAAAAGAAGCCAAACAAAGATCTGGCAAGTCAGGTCTGCCAAAAGAGCACACAGCGTCTGGTGATCCTAAAAATATGCACGTAGCTGGAGAGGGCAACTCTGTAGCTGATACAGACTTACCTGAGAGGATGCAGGTCATGCTTTCAAAGTTTTTGTTATTTACTAATATATCTGTTGTTAATCATAATTTTGATTCAAATAAATTTAATTTATCTTTAATTTCTACAGATAATTGAGGACACTGTAGGATCTTTTCCGGTTGACAGAATGAGTATTGAAGAAGAAAGTTCTTGGATACTACGTCAACTTGTGTCCAACATAAATCCACTGTTCAGCGAGGCCAAATCCTGTGGACTAGTTGATACAGTAAACAGGGAAGATATTGTTAGGTTCTTGGAATTGCATCATATAAAGAAATATGATGTAAGAATTACATTATTAAATTACTTTTTTGGTTTACATACACTAATCAAAATTCCTTTAGTTTTCTAATGTTTCTTTTCTACATTTTAGATTCCGTTTATTGCAATGTACCGTAAGGAACAGTGCCCTACTCTTCTGAAAGATGGTAAACAGGATGATTCGGAAAATACATCAATGAATGATGGTGAGGGAAACCCTAAACTGAACTGGCACAAGGTAATTTTAAATTTTATGTTTTTATGGTTGGATATTATGGATTAAACAAAAAGTAGTCACATTTCCTTTTTAAAGGATTTATGTTTTGTATAAGAAGAAACATAAATAGTTAAAATTGCAAATTAAGTGAATGAAAGAACTTTTATGTATACCAATATACGAACATGATGAAATGGGTCCGTTTTGGGTGTAGATACTCTGGATAATCAAGGAATTGGATATAAAATGGCTACATCTTCAGAAGCGGAAGAACATGCTCCAAAGATACTACAACAAACATTTTGAGGATGAATGCCAAATGTCTTTCCTTGCCGAGGAATCCAGTTTCCATAAGCAGATTTTTGACTCGATCACCATTATGCTTGAGAAGGCTGAAACAGAGAGAGAGATTGATGACGTTGATATGAAGTTTAATCTGTATTTTCCACCAGCTGATGAGTTCTTAAGCAGTGGTTATAAAAGGCCTCTGATGAAGACATACTATTCGGATTGTAGAAAGGCAGGATTGTCTTCACTTGCTAGGAAAATTGGAAATCCTGAGAAATTTGGTTCTCTAGTTACTCTTAACGAAGCGGTAAATTTTGGCCTTTGTTTGCACATGCCTTTATATTTTCATAATTCCATTTGTTTTTTGATTGATAAATAACTGGAGAGTTTCTTGGACACTAGGGAATGGTTAGTGAAGAAGATCCAGAGGAATCTCCAGAGGAGATGGCTTCAATATATACGTGTGAAACTTTTCAAACTTTAGAAGCCGTACTTAAAGGCGCCAGACACATGGTATTCTGTTGATTTTATCAATTGGCCCTTCATAAGTTTATCAAATTAAATTGTCTTAGCTTACACTGTAATTTTATTTTTCAGGCTTCCATGATGTTAAGCTGCGAGATACCTTTCAGGAAATATGTCCGCAGCATATTTATGGATAAGGCTTTAGTATCAACTAGCCCTACATTGAAAGGAAATACAGCAATAGATTCCTTTCATGAATTTGCTGGATTTAAGTGGCTGAAGGACAAACCACTCTTGAAGTTCGAGGATTCTCAGTGGCTTCTCATTCAGAAGGCTGAAGAAGAGGAGCTTCTTACAGTTGAAATAAAGTTGCCTGAAGATGCAGTAAAGGAGTTGATGACAGTCTGCAATGATGCTTATCTAAAAGACAGTGAAGGAACGTCTACTCAACTTTGGAATGAGCAGCGTAAATTAATCCTGCAGGATACCATTTCAAACCTTCTTTTGCCTTCTATGGAGAAGGAAGCACGTGCGTTGTTAAATGCTAAGGCTAAAAACTGGTCACTAATGAAATATGGGATGCAATTTTGGAACAGAGTCTCTGTGGCACCGTATCTAAACAACGACAATGCTGCCGCAAAAGAGCGCGGAGTAGTGGCTTGTTGTTGGGGAAATGGTAAGCCAGGTACAACATTTGTGATGTTGGATTCAAAAGGTGAGTTGGTTGATGTGATGCATGCTGGGTCTCTGACATTGCGATCTCAGAATATCAATGACCAGCAGCGCAGAAAAAGTGATCAGAATTGTGTCCTCAAGTTCCTATCAATTCATCGACCAAAGGTTATTGTATTAGGAGCTGCCAATGCATCCTGTATAAGGTTGAAGGAGGACATCAATGAGGTAAGTTGCTCTTGTGTCTTACTGGATGGGCCTATTTATTTGTATTATTGATTTTATTCCTGCCTCTCCAATAAGTGATGACATTTTATGGCTAGAGTGAAACTGTTACTGTATCCTGAACTGATATGCGGGAACCTAACTGTACTCTTGTAGGTCCCAAATGAGACATTAATGCATTACAACGCGTAAATGTTCTTGTTGCTGTTTCTTTCTCTGTTTTATCCCCCTTTCTATCTGTCTTTGGTTAGGATGGCATATACTATTCATATTTTCTTTGGGTTTCATGCAGAAGGAAGCAAGGGCCTTGCTGAATGCTATGGCTAAACCTCATTATTTATATAATATGTGATGCTAATGTTAAACCTTTGTGAAATTTAGTGGTACTAGGGTTATACATAGTAGTTTAGTGGGGTTGGATTATAAGTTGTTCTTTATTATCAGAGTTGGAACATTTTTTTTTTGAAGCAAAATTAGCCCACCTAAATTGGAACTAGGGAGAACTTGAGATCTTGAGGAGAAGCACACTCCAAGGTCCCAAGCCAACACCGCCAGGCCAACCCAAGTGGGTTATTAGAGTTGGAACTTATAAGTAGTGCCGCTGTCAGGGTTTAAAGTAGTAGTTTGGTGGCATGTGGGATAGAAGTAGTAATTTGGTGGTATTAGGGTTAGGAGTGTCCCGGGTGGCATGCCATATATTCCGATTTCTTTGGGTTTCCATGGGGAAGAAAGCAAGAGTCCTGCTGTTGCTAAGGCTAATACTTGTTATTGATCTAGTGTGGGATGCATTGTGGAGTATAATCCCCGTTGCTCTGTGAGATACCCTTATTTTTTTTTGAACAATTTGTTTTGTAACGTAATACATATTTTATATAGTCACAAATGTCACATTTTTGAAAGCCATATTGTATTTGAGATTTTACATTAGTATGAAAATGTGGCTTGGTTCGTTTACTTGAGTAAAACCTTAATGAATTGTAGTTCCTGTAATTTATAATATAATTTCTGCATTTTGTAATCATGCCTTAAGAGGTTATTAATGTTCTCCTTTATAATATCATTTTTAGGAGCAACCATTTTGTTGAAAAAAGTAATGCAATGCTGTATCTTAATTATTTTTGGTTCTTATTGTTACTTTGTTGATAAAAGTAATGCAATGCTGTATTTTAATTATCTTGGTTCTAAGTGTTATTTGTGCTATTTTAGTTGTATTATGCACACGAGTTGGTACCTTTATTTTGTTAGTTGACACGGCAATTTAGCAAGTTTTATTTGATTATTGTCAATCAGATTATTTCCGTGATGTCGGAGGACAATTTTCAAGACGCCAGTCAAGAGATGGATGGACTACCAACAGTTGTATTGGGGGATGAAGGTTTGCCTCATCTCTATGAAGAGTCAGAGATTTCAACGAGCCAGTTTCCTAGACAATATGGTAATCAATTGATTTTTTTTCTTTCTTGCATCCATTTCCACTTTCTATCATCCCCTTGCTAACATTTAAGAGTCTCTTTTTGAATAATTATATGGTGGTTCTGTTTTTGAAAATATTTAGGCATTGTCAAGAGAGCTGTGGCTCTTGGACGTTACCTTCTTAATCCACTGGCCATGGTTGCAATACTCTGTGGAGGCAATAAAGAGGTACTGTCTTGGAAATTGGACCCTCTAGAGAGATTCCTATCAAGTGATGAGAAGATGGAGATGATCGAATGGATCATGATAGATATTACAAACCAAGTAGGTATAGACATAAATTTGGGAAGTAGACATGATTGGCTGTTGGCACCTTTGCAGTTCATTTCTGGTCTTGGACCCACGAAAGCTGGTATGTTGCTCAGAGAATTACTTGGAGGTATAGATGTGAGAAATCGAAAGGATTTGGCTAAAGTTGGACTGAAAACAAAAAGGGTTTTCTGCAATGCTGTTGGTTTTTTACTGGTTTCTTGTGATGACCCAAATTTTGCTGATACTGCTGGCAATGTCCTTGACCGTACAAGAATTCATCCAGAGTCATATAGTCTTGCTGAGGAATTAGCTAGAGCTGTTGTTACCAGACATTATGCTGATGCCAATGATACCCAATTGAATGCAATTGAATGTATTCAAAATGATCCAAACCTGCTGGAGAATTTTGATATAAATGAATATGCAGATGGGCTTGAAACAGAAACAGGTGAATGCAAAAAGGCCACTCTATTGGACATAAGGATGGAACTACTCCATGGATTTAAAGATCCCAGGAGCCCTTTTCAGGAACCAACTCAAGATGACGAGTTCTATATGGTAACTGGAGAAAGGGGGGTTGCACTGGTTGAAGGAGAAAGAGTTCAGGCAACAGTTCGTCGTGTACTGGCTCGTCAGGCATTCTGTGAGCTTGAGTCTGGAATATCTGGAGTACTGTTCAAAGAGGATTTTTCAGATGATATTGGGGATATGCCGTTAACGGAAAAATTGCGCGAAGGTGTTGTGCTTAAATGCAAGGTCAAACTAATTGATAAGAGTAGATGCCAGGTTAATCTGACATCTAAAGTGAGTGAGTTGAAGAGTGTTGGCGATCAAAGTTTTTGTGACATGGATCCCTATTATTGTCAAGGAAATATCATCTTGCCAAGTCTGCAAGAGTCAACAGATAAAAAGGATCTTGCTGAGAAAAATTTCTTGCCTAGAAAAATCTCTCATCCCCATTTTCAGAATATAACTGCAGATCAAGCAAAAGAGGTACTTATTTGTTGCTTGATATTTGTGTTCATTTAAGTTTCCATTTCCAGGAACATCATTGATATTTATTCCATCTTTTCTTTATTGAATAGTTCCTTGCAGATAAGGCTGTCGGGGAATATATTTTCCACCCAAGTTCAAGGGGTCTATGTTATTTGACCTTATCTCTTAAATTTTTTGATGCACTTTATGTACACAAAGACATTGTGGAAGGTGGGAAGAGTCATGATATGAACAGATTAGTTGAACTTGGAAGTTCATTAAAAGTAGGAGAGGAAATATTTGAGAACATAGATAAGGTCAGTGTCTTTAACTCAGATATCAGATGGCTTTATCCCCTAGATGTTTCTGTTTTTTGTATGGTGCTTCACTGTTTGGGTTCATACAATCAGTTTATTACTCTTGAAATTTCTTTTCTCGGTATGTGTGTTTGTGCCCCGTCGTGCAATGAGTCATGATATGGTCACTGGTTCTCAGGTTATGGTTTCCGATATCATGATTTGGTGCGTGTGTGCACAATCACACATCAAATACATATATTTGCACTGTAAATAAATAAGAGGAATGCTAGCAACACTCACTTTTCAACACTCTCTATCACTCACTATTTTATTGGATGAAACCAATGTATGTCCCACCACTGTGTAAGTTCTATTTCCAAAGTGTAGACCCACAAAGATTTAAACTAATAAGAGAGTGAGTATTCAAGAGTGTTCAAAAGAGAGTGTTGCTAGCACTTCTCAAATAAATAAATGGCAATACATTCAGGACATGTTTGGTAATTAGTGTTAGATTATGATAGACTCTGCAGCCATCAGTTAATTTTAAATTGGTCATAAATAATTGATTACCTTGAGAAGATTTTTGATTTCTACTTTTTCATATAGAAATTCACTTCTTTTGTTCGGTCAATGATTTCTGCTGCTATGACAATAGGTTATTGAACTATATCTCGATCCATTGGTAGTTCATCTGAAAGATTTAATTAATTTCCGAAAATTTAAGAAGGGCACAAAAGCTGAAGTTGACGAACTATTAAAACATGAGAAGGAGGAACATCCAAACAGGATACCATATGGCATTGGCATTTCATATGAGCATCCTGGCCTTTTCATATTGTCTTACATTAGAAGTACAAAACCACATCATGAGTTTATTGCTATCCATCCAAAAGGATTCAAGTTCAGGAAGCAAGTATTCAACAATATTGAGCAGGTGATGGGATATTTTCAAAATCATATCAATGATGTTCCACAAGCAAAGGACCAATCAAAAGGTAAAGCAAGATCTCTATCTATCTACTTATTTGAACTAACATTCTATATTAACACTTTTTTAACTTGTTAAATTTATGTCCTACAATTTTTTTATTTGGGGAGTTAGTCAAATTTACAGGTTTTCAAAGTTCATTTGATAGTAAAAGACTTTGCATTTCTACAATCTCTTGCACTTGATATTTTTTGTTCGCACTAAAGCTTTCTTTAATTCTACAATTTGCCTCACATGCATTATTCCTCTATTTTTCTTTTATAGCTTTATGAAACAAAAATGTTTATGAACCTAAAACTATCCGAAGTCTTCTCTTTTCACTACTAAATAAACATAACGAGTCTTTCTCATTTTTCCAAGAAACCATGTCTTATATTCTATATTACTGGCTTTTATATGTGCTTCATGAGATCATGCTTCCATATAATGGGTATTGAATGTAGTTTAGAAAATAAAATGAGTATGCTCCATTTAAGCTGTCTTCTTAACAGCAATACTGGGCTAGTAATTGCTTATCTTTCAAAAATTGGATGGATGCCAAACATGAATATGGTGTGCAATGGTGGATCAACTTCCCTACATGCTATAGTGGTTATTTTCATGGCATGGCTTTTTCTTAAGAATGGCAGATTTAAACTACATACATGCACGAAACATTTGTGTCTATTTTGTTTCAGACATATTAAACAAATTTCATCTTCATAAATATTGTTGCACTGTTGTCAAATTTTAAGTTTTTATTTGTTTCTCTTAACAGTTTTTCTCTCCTCTGTCGTGCATTATTTGTTTTTTTTTCTTTTTCAATACATTTATTTTTATCATATTGTTAAATGTGTTATCATTACTCATTCAAACATACTCGGTTGAAAGTGGCAAAACTTCATCTTTTATTTGGAGGATTTTACTCCCGTGGGTGGCGCCGTCCGGCTCTATTGTTGGCCGGGGGGTGGTCACTTCGGGTTTTGAGCGTCCTCGGGCGGCTCTTTGAGGTGTATTTTGTACAGTTCTCTTTCTATCTTATATATATATTGCCATTAAAAAAAAAAAGATTCCATGAACATGTTATTTTGTAGGAGAATCCAATATTGATAGTCTTGCTCCATTTCTTGTTGTGTACTTTGGTTGATCTGACTCATCTATTCTATGCCTTTCAGATTACAATGACAGTGGAGGTGGTCGCGGCCGCGGTCGTGGTCGTGGTGGTGGGGCGTGCCACAAATGTGGTGAGTCGGGTCACATGGCTAGGGAGTGCACCCAAGAGGGTGGTGGAGGTGGAGGAAGGGGTGGTGGTGGATCATGCTACAAATGTGGTGAGTCTGGTCACATGGCTAGGGAATGCACCCAAGAGGGTGGTGGAGGTGGAGGGAGGGGCGGTGGCGGTGGT
>Ga0228710_1005252_pt1 | contig 20162 bp, 5 predicted proteins | sample MedpolnodulmetaG_FD_177995 | JGI IMG/M metagenome (GOLD analysis project Ga0228710, IMG submission 177995) | Root nodule microbial communities from Medicago polymorpha collected in Santa Monica, California, United States - pink nodules | ecosystem: Host-associated > Plants > Roots > Nodule... | reverse complement strand
TTGTGATCGTTTAAATGTTTGGGAAATCGATGTTTAAACGATCCCTTAGAAATAACGATGTCATTTGGACACGAATGATATTGTCGAGTGATTGTGATAATATCGTTTAATAAGCTAGAATCCGTTACTTGGTCGAGAGATTGCAGCTGTTACGCTTGGTTGATGTCTCTGACCCCAAGCGAAATAGCCCTATCTCTTCTCGTTCTACTTTTATGGCGAATAGAACAACAGTTTTACACAAACAAACAATTTATACCCAAACACTTAACATGATGAATGTTGTGAAAATACTTATGAAATACGCAACTCCCTGCGGAAACGATCCTATTATACTTACGTGTAAATAGTTTTATGACATGTAAAAATCTTACATCATCTCTGTGACACCTCATATGTCATATCATTGTAAAACATGTGTTACATCATCACTTAACAGAATTATTTAACGTCGGGGACTAAAGTGATAACGGACGTTTGCATTTACAAAATAAATCTCTATTCGAAAATTTTCATTTAAATTAGGATATCATATATTATACCTTATATTTTTACCTCAATCTTTCATTTACAACTTTCATCTAATCCATAATGGATTTAAAAAAAATGGTTATGAATACTTGACTATTGATTATAAATATGTGGAGTTAATTATTTGTTGATGAATATGTAGAGATGATTAAGTGTTTGATAATTGTTGAAGTGTGGATGTATTGTTTGATAATACAAATTGGTGAAAAATGTAGAGAATATAAAGAGTAAATTGATGTTGTGCATTATCGAGTCAATTTTGAAATACAAGCATTCATAAGTCCTATACGTAGAGAATATGCAGAGAATATGTAGAGGGATCAATCGGTAAAATTACCTCTGACATTCAATTGGTACCAGATGCAAGTAGAGTCGAGTTTAGAGCATTACATGCACTTGAGTTATGTGAAATGTGTCATGTTTGATTATGTGCCTTGGTGAATTATGTGAATTGTGTGATTTGATGAATATGGTGAATATGTGGAGTTGTGTACTTGTATATGTGGCTTGATATATTATGATTGAAATATGATAATATTCATGTGGAGTTAATAATTCTAGGGATGTTGAATATGTACATGTGTATCTATTGAATTCCTTAAATGCTTTTGCTTGATTATGTTTATTTCGTGAGATATTATCTAACCCTCAGTGGTCGTTTGATTGACCGCCTATCTATTTGTATGAATGGGTAGACAACTTGCAGGATTGAGTTTGCTTGCTAGTGAGTTGTTTGAGGATAGCATGGAGTTACCTCGCTCGAGTCTAGTTAGGCTTTGATTAAGGTGTCAGGCATTTATGTTATTTTGTTTATCCATTTTTGGATTTATTTGATGAGATCATGTTTATGTATTTTGAGGATTATTACATATTGATGAGGAGTTATGTATGATGATTGTCTTCCGTTGCGAATTTCAATGAAAATCAGATTACGCATGTTTTAGAAAAACATAGACGTAACATCTAAACTCTTTAATTTTTTGTTTTAATTGCATTATTTATTACATATGGGGTTTATGGTGTTACAAAGTAGGTCGGTCCTACTTAAATATAGAACAACCTAGTTATACATGTGAATTTTAGGTAACAGAAGTGCTATATAGCACGAGATGAAAGTGAACGAGCGCAGATAGCGGAAATCAAGCGGTGGAAAGGAAAACATGGGGAGTGAGACTTCAATTAGTTAGCAGAAAGATAAATATCCAAGGGTGATAAGGAAATGGGACACGAAAGAAAATGCTTCTAATTCTTCAATTTTAGAAAAAGCTCTTATCAGCCAATTATTATTTTGGAATGTTTCGAAGGAAAAACTAAATGTTATAGAAAAACTAAACAAAATCTTCCTTTATGTAGTCATGAAACGTTGATTTACAAATTAACAACGACGTTTTGAGCTTTTCCCGTGACTCTGTTTTAAATATCTTGGATGCCAAAATTTTCCAAAGACTTCACCAAGTCTTCGTCTTCACTCGAGCATCTATATAGGTATCATTGTTTACGGTGATTTTTAGTTACCTGGAGAATCTATATATCAAATCCGACTGAGTAAATATTTAATCAATACGACTTTAAAATTCGATAAGCGTGTGGTAGTAAATTACCCTCAATTCATCAAGGGGCACTGTAGAAAAAACAGTTGTTGTAATACCGTAGACAAACATACACCAGTGCTAAAAGGATTTAAAAGATCCTTGTTTTTAATTGAAAAATGCTAACAAAAGCCTTTAAGGTGTTGTTTAAACAAGTAAAAAGAGTAACTTTTGCGTAGAAAATGATGTAATTATTACTTCGAGATTACTTTGACTTATATTTCCAAGACAAGTATTCTATTTTTGTATTCCTCCTACAATGCCCTACAGACACTTGCTAACATGATCCTTTATAATTTGATGCAATGTTAGCCATGTTAAATGGGGGACACCGTGTTATTTATTACAAATAAGTTGATGTCCTCTTAAATAGGATTTATTTATCATTCATCAATATGTGGATCCTGCAAATTTTGAAAGAATTCTGCTAAATGTCGCGAGAGATTGTATCGAGAATGGACTGCAAATTGTGCTGATTGACTACTATCATCCATTGCACATGTATTTGCCTATAAATAAGGAAGTGGAATTACCTTTTAATTGCTACAAATCAGCTTCCAGAAATTTTGCCAATGAACTGTTTCCTATAAATAGCATTGCTCATTTTGAAAAGAGTTAGTGATGCTTAATCTGAAAATGAAGCATGGGAAAGCTCGGAGAAAGCTTGTGCACGTTCAGATGCAGACAAGGTTAGATTATAAACTCACAAGAGACGGTATGAATTACTTCAAATGAAAGAGAAGGAAGGTATCTTGGTGCATTTTTTACAAAAGTGGTGACACTTACTAATCAGTTTGTTGTTGCAAATATCTTGAGACTTTTTTTATTACTGCATTTTGGGGTTTTTAAAGCTTTTCATGTCTAATATTTTCATTTTAGCATGTTTGCAAATTTTGGGTTTTATTTGAGTGTTAATATATGCAAGGGCCTACGTTCAAACCCGAATATCAACATTTAAAATATGTGAACCTCAACCACTGTGTTACTTACAAAAAAAATGTTTAATTTGATAAAATTATAATATTTATTTTAGTCATAATTTTTCTAAATATGTGTGAAATAAATAAATCTGTCACTCCATTGTAAAAAGAATGAAAGTGCATTAGTATTTATATTTCCATCCTGTGGTTTTCAATTAATAAAAAAGAAATGAGTGGTTTCCTATCCATAATGCTTAATCATTTGGATTTAAGAGATGTTTTAAGAGTATATTTGCTTATATAAAAAAAAAATCTATTTTTTTCGTATGGTTTTGAATTATAAAACATAAATGAGAGTTTTCCTATCCACAATTATGTGATCCTAATTGCTCCCCAAGGAAATCATTTGACCATTTCAATGATCAATCACAAGTGTTGTTTTATGGAAATTTCCCTTCCTACTTCTCAATGTATATAATAATAAAAAAATAAATGCAACTTCTTCACTCTCTTCTCACACAGCTATGGCAATCTCCATAAACAAAATAACTTGCACAAAAATCAGCATACTATCTCTCTTTTTGCTATTGTTCCCTCTAGTTGCTACCTCGTACAACCCTGATTACAATTTAGCCATCAATTGTGGTTCCGGCTTCCCTACAAATAATCCAAACCGAATTTGGGTTGGTGATAATATTGATAACACAAATCTCTTTACTTTCATTGAACCAAAAACCACAAACCCATCTCTTAATATACAATCTAATTCCCTCTCAAATATCGAAATTCCATTCACAACCGCACGTGTCTCTCTCTCAAATTTCACATACTCATTTTCTAACATCATCACTACTTCCCCTGTTTTTCTTCGCCTTCATTTTTACCCTACTTCTTATCAAAACTTTGAACCTTCCAATGCAATTTTCTCTGTCAAAGTGAACGACCTTACCCTTCTTAAAAACTTCAACCCTTCGCTTTGGCTCTATTTTGATGACGAAAAAATCACCAAAGAATATTGCATCCAAATCAAACCAAATGAGAAGCTAAACATAACTTTCATTCCTAACAGCATAAACCAATCAAATCCTTGTTATGCTTTTATTAACGGAATAGAAGTTGTGTCTATGCCTTCTTTTCTCTATTACACAAACCTCAGTGACCCAAATTACTATTTCAAACCAGTTGACCCAGAGTACACGGAATACCGAATTCATAAAGACAAAGCTTTGGAGATGGTTTATAGAGTCAATGTTGGAGATAGTCAAGTTCCAGCAAACCAAGATACAGGTATGTTTCGTAGTTGGGACAATGATTCTCCTCTTTACGTGGAGAAAGAATATCCACAAAGTGTATCAAGTGTTTATGGAAGTGATCATGTAAACTATTTAAACAATACCATTCCAAATTACACTGCACCAGAAGTTGTTTACTTAACTGCAAGAAGTTATGGAATGGATGCGACAGAGGATTACAATGTAACTTGGAATTTTGAAGTTGATTCTTCTTTCACTTATATGGTAAGGTTACATTTTTGTGAGTTTGATAGGCATATCAACAATAAAGGTGATAGAGTCTTTCAGATATTCATAGATAACACTTTGGTTGAAGAAAAGGCGGATGTGATAGGGTGGAGTGGTGCTCTTATGGCTCCTGTTCATAAGGATTATGTTGTGTTTATGGAGGGATTAATCTCTCAAATTGAAAGAGTTTATCTTTCAATCAAGCTTCAACGAGCACCGGAACCTATCTTTACAAAATACAGTGATGTCACTCTTAATGGAATCGAGATTTTCAAAATTAGTGATAAATATAACAATCTTGCTGGTTTGAATCCCAACAAACACATTATACTACCATCTCGAAATCAACAGTCAAAGTCTAAGAAGTCAACCATAGTCATAGTTGGAGTTTCATCTCTCTTGCTCGCATTTCTTGCTGGGGGAATAATAGTTTTAGTTAGAAGGACAAGAAGATTTGAATCTCCTATTAAAATGAAAGAAATTTTGTGGAAAACAAAGAAAGAAGGTTCGTCAACTTTACCATCCTATCTGTGCCGCTACTTTACAATCGCGGAGATCAGAGCAGCCACAAAGAACTTCGATGATGAAAACATCATCGGTGTTGGAGGGTTTGGAAATGTGTACAAAGGTTTCATCGATGGATCCACACCCGTTGCGATAAAACGCCTCAGGTCAGGCTCTCAACAAGGTGCCGATGAGTTCACGAACGAGATCGAGTTGCTCTCCCAGCTTCGCCACATTCACTTGGTATCCCTTGTGGGATATTGCAACGACAAGACAGAGATGATTTTGGTCTATGAGTTCATGCAGCATGGTACTCTCTGCGAGTATCTTTATGGTTCTAATAACCAGCCCCTGCAATGGAAGCAGAGGCTTGAAATTCTTTTGGGTGCAGCTAGAGGGCTGAATTATCTTCATACTGAGGTGAAGAACAAGATAATACATCGTGACGTAAAGAGCACCAACATATTGTTGGATGAGAAATGGATAGCTAAGGTTTCTGATTTTGGATTATCCAAGGTGGGACCGACAGGTATATCGACTACCCACGTCAGCACAATGGTTAAGGGAAGCTTGGGGTATTTAGATCCTGAGTACTATATGTTCCAAAGGCTTACTCTTAAATCTGATGTGTACTCCTTCGGTGTGGTGCTTCTTGAGGTGTTGTGTGCTAGGCCACCTTTGGTTCGCGATTTGGATAAGAATACAGCTAGTCTAGTTTGTTGGTTCAAAAGATGCTACGAAGAAGGTGTGGCGATTGAACAAACAGTGGATCCATTCCTAAGAGATTCTATCACGGGTGAGTGTTTGGAATATTATTGCAAGTTGGCGTTAAGTTGTTTACATGATGATGGAATTCAACGACCCTCAATGAGTCAGGTGGTTGGGGGTTTAGAGTTTGCGTTGCAATTGGTGGTGAGTGAGGAAGATAGTCAGTTTGATATGACCCAAAAAGAGAGGACATATATGAGTGATGAATGGAGTGACTTGCATTTCACGAGATCGCACACCTACAAGGAGAGTACGGTCTCAGCGAAGCCAAGTACTCGAGAACAACCTTTCTTTGAAATTGAGAATCAAAGAACACGGTCGTATTCATGCCAAAACTTCAAAACTTATATGTAGCAGTTACATGGAACACCCTTCTATATATGTAAGTATAGTGTAAACATACATAAAGCAGAACTAAATTATTTTAGCACTACATAAAAGATGTTGTTTGATCATATCTTAAAATTTCAAGTTAAACCTTCCTATGTTTCATTATTTTAAGTTTTTAACTTATCATTACGCCTTAATTAAAGTTTTTAATAAAACGATATCTATCTTTTCCAGAATATGGTATGATAGACTTTTAACACTATAAAGTATAAACAGATTAATAACTAAAGTTTGCAGGTTTCGGTTGGAGTAAAGTTGATGATATGTTATATTTATTTTTGACAAAATTATATGGTACATTTATTAAATGCTTAAGATAGAGGTGTTATATTGGAGCACTAAGTACTTTTTTACATATATTTATCTAAGTGATTTTTGTGAAAAATTATTATTTTAGACATTTTTTTTAAACATGATTCAACCTCTACCTACTAATCAATTTGAAAGATACGAAATGTTATCTCTAACTTAAATCCAACCAATAAGAAGAGTTGAGTAGAAGACGATGCATTATTTATTCAAAGACTTCATCAAGTCTTCATCAAGTCTTCGTCTCCCCGTGGTATCCCGCTATATATTGGTGACTTCTAGCAAGTCTTCATCACGTATTCATCTATATTTTGTGGATCGGAAAAATGGCCAGTTATAAGAATTAAATTTGGTCTTATATTTGTAGAATCTAATTATATATTTTCTCTATAAATACATCAACTTTTATATTTTTTCTCCTTACAAAAAAAATTCAAATTTGTCTACCAAAAAAATTAATTAAAATTTTTGTCTCCATATATTTTTCTCTTAGTGTAAATTACACTACCCTCCCCTCAAAGATGCTTGAATTACACTCCCCTCCCCTCTTATGTTAAAATATACATTTCCCTCCCTTCAAAAAAAAATTATATTCCCCTCCCTTATAAGATGCTTGAATTACAATTTTCTCCCTTAATAATTAAATATACACTACACTTAAATCTATTTTAACATAAATAAATATTTTTTTATGATATATAAAAAATTTGAACCACCATTTATGAAAAATAAATTCATTTCTTTATAATTAAAATGTCAATGATAATTAAATTTAAATACTTTCCTATTAATTTTATAATTTAGAGTATAAAATTAACTTTTAAATAACCATACTTTATTGTCTTTAATAATTTTTAGCATATTTTAATTTTATTTTGGGTTGTTTCATATTTTATAATAGGGTTTAAAATTATATGTTAATGCAATTGTGAATAAAAAATCGGGAAAAAATATGTATTCAAATTTTGATTATATTAAAATAGATCGGCAATACTATTTTTTTAAGTGTTTTAGATTATTAATTTTTTTACTAAATTATTAGAAATAAAAAAATATATTGAGGGAGTAAAGTGTAGGTTTTAACATAAGAGGGGAGACGGATGTAATTCAAGCTTCTCTTAGGGGAGAGAAGTGAAATATTTTTTAATATGTTTTAAATAAGAGGAGAGAGAGTGTATATTTTAACACAAGAAAGGAGTGTAATTTAAACATCTTTAAGAAAAAATGTGTGTAATTTACTCTTTCTCTTATAAGTTATAGTTCTCGCTTTTCAACTATACGCTCACTTATTAACAAAAGTCCATGTCGCAACTACCACGTCACTTTTTATATGACATGATATTGATTAAGACCTTAAAATATAATTAAATTATTAGATTTGATCTTTAATTTAGAGTGATAGATATATTAACAAAGATTAAATTATTAAAATGCAAAATTATATTAATATTTTAAAGTTTCAGCAATGTCACGTCATAAAAAAAAACTATGTTGAATTTGCCTCATAGATTTCAATTAAATATGTTTCTATAATTAAACACATGTACTAAAATATATTAATAAATAGAAAAATGTGCAAACTTTTATGGTTGTAGAGAAAGAAAAAAAAATTGATACATTTATAGGATTTCTTTAAGACAATAAACTTACATCATTTCCTTATTTAAAATGTGTTCAATACAATTGAGTATCTTCACCCAAACATGATAAATAACTACTAATGTGACCATTGATGATAGTGTGTCATAACTTATTTTTAATGTCTTTTAGGAGTCATTTTGCAGTCGTTCTAGTAAGTTTTATTATGTTTTAGTTGAATTTTGCAATAATCCGAAGAAATGATCGTGAAAAGTGAGAAGTGATTAAAAGACCGTGAAACCATGACAATTCACTCAAACCAAACAACTATTTGATCGTGATATGCTTTTTACAAGATCTATCAAGTAATCTCTTGGGGTATAGTCATTATGGACATTTCAATCAGAAGATATGGGACAGTACAAAATGAAAAAAGCAGAGGAACCAACTATTGTCTCATGTGCATCGTGCAGTACGAGTTGTGTTTTATTATGTTTTATGTTGTTGAGTTATATCTAATGTATTTTGTTGTTGTCGTCGTCTTACATGGATATTGAGTGGTCTTTGAGTACAATTTGTATGTGTTCTTGCTTGAAAATGTGTGCTTTTTTAGAACTAATAGTTAACAGTCATAAGTGCCAACAGTAGTTAACTATCATTCCATCTATGGCAGTTTAATGGCGTAAGGGACCGAACATCAGTTATCTGTCGTTAAGGGGATTTAAGATGATTTTGGGGTGTCTGGGAGAAATTTTGGAAGCCTGAAGAGCAATTTTCATAAACAATTGACTATATCTTTTCTCATCTTAGTGCTTTCTGGCACATCCTACAAGATTTCAAATTATATATTTCAAAAAATGTAAAACGTTAAAATAAACTCTCCAAAATCATCCAATATTTTGGATTTTATAACCCAAAAATTAGGTGTGTGTGAGAAGATTGGAGGAGGAAAAAGAAACAATCTCATTTTCAATGAATTGAACCCATAATTTTAAGTTTTTATTTTTTTGGTAAAGAATTTTAAGAAACATTAATACATCATTATTCATTAGAAAAAATATCATTATTATTGGATGTACTTAGTTAACCACTAAATTTAAGTATTTACATGTAAACTTAGTTTAACTAGGTCATGTAAACTGAGTTTAAGTGTAAATACATAAACTCGGTTTAAGCAGGTCATGCAAACTCAGTTTAAGTAGTTTATGTAAACTAAGTTTACATGAACCTACTTAAACTGAATTTAAGTTAACTTCAACAATGTAAATTGAAATGTACAGCGCAGTTGAACAAGAAGAAGAAAATTGAAACTAGCATTATTGAAAAAGAAGAAGAAAATTGAAACTAGCATTATTGAAAAAGAAGAAGAAATTCACTTACTTATATGCAATCGAGTATGGATGAAAGATATTTTGATTCACTTGTTTGATCATTTGTGGGTGAAAGAGGATGAAATTTTAGAGTGACAATGAATGAAATGTTTTAAGAAAATTTATATAAAAGGTCAATTTTGGTATTATTATAAACATTTAAGAAAATTTGGGTGTAACCAGAAAGATATGGGGTATAAGTAGAAAAATTCTTAATCTCAATAAGAATGGTTATAATTAACTTAGTTTTTTTTTATATTTTTTTAAAGAAAATTAGCTTAATTATTATCCACTAAATTTTGATTCAACTAATCTGAATCGAGTCATTCAACAAAGAAAATAGTTCTTTTTTTGTGTTACAAAGTAATAAAGCAAAAAGAAACAACAAAAAAAAAACAAATTAAACACTACATAGCTAGTTTGCATCTAGAAGGAGAGACTTTAAACCATCTGGAGGACGATCCGAGTGAGTTAAAGAAGCGGAATGGACACCCGTAGTCAAAAAATCAGCACATATATTCTGCTCTCTTGGAATATGAGCTAAATTGATGGTCTCGTGGTGCAAGGCATTTGAGATTTCCAGTAACACAGAGGCATACACATGCAAACTTACATTCGTCACATTGAGAATAAGGTTTATCGCTTCCGAACAATCACTCTCGCAAATGAAGTGTGTATAACCGAGATCATAACAAGTTGCAATCCCAAGTTGAATAGCACGAAGTTCGCCAAGAATGCATCACCACCATTTACGAAATGAGTGAACTCCACTATCCAGTTCCCATCATGATCACGAAGAACTCCACCAGTGCCTAGACGAAAATAGTATTTATTTGATTTTGACAAAACTGCGCCAATGTATAACTTAATTTAAAATTTCAAGCAAATCTTTTATTTTACCTCTTTTTATCAAATCACACCCTCCATTTCCTTTCTTTTGATGTTTTAGGAATTCAACTTTATCTCAAAATATTTGATGTTTTAGGATTTTTAATATATTTTATCCAATTTTATCCTTGTTGAAAAACACACCGTAAGATAATTAAATAAGTTGTGACTTTTGACTTATCACAATTGAATTAAAAGATTTAGATAGAGTATACAACTACCAAGGTACAGTAATAAGGTTTACTTCAACGTCATTAGTACAGGATTTTATTTTTTATTTTTTTGAAAAAACTGCACCAAGGTATAACTTAATTTAAAATTTCAAGCAAAACTTTTATTTTACTTCTTTTTATCAAATTGGTTATTTCATGTTTAGAAACGTCAATAGTAATAGGTAATTTTTTTTTCCTTTCTAACCCACCATATTTAAGATCTTTGACCACGTATAGAAGTCCTAAGGTAAGGGCCAGCCATTGGAGGTACAAACAGCTTTACGGAGCTTGACCTCCAATGTAATGAGTACAATCCACCATTTTCAAGTTCAAATACCATAAGAGAAATAATATTGACTAGAAAATTGGTCTTCTCCCTTTCAAAATTACTCATTCTCTTAGTTATGTTCAACGTGAGTTAACTCACACTCGGCTTTTTCAACGTGAGTTAACTCACACCGATCATTTTTCAATGTGAGTTAACTAACGTTCACATGTGAATGAGCAAAAACAAAAGGGAAAAGAGCAATTTTCTAGTGACTCACAAAGGAAGGTTGGAGGGATGAGTGTGTAAAGGAACCTGTCTTTTTCATTGTTAATGTCAATAGCATCGTCATTTTTCATTCTCATCACTTTTCAATCACAAAATAACAGAAATTCCAGTAAAATATGTCTAGAAACAATGCAACTCAATCATATACTAATCATACCATATCTACAACCATTTATAAGTAGAACAAAATTTTGTATTTTTTTTATCAGGTGTCCATTTTTATTATGATAGTCAGACGTCCAATTTGAATGTGACGGCCCTATCTAAGATCCATTGGTTCTGCTATGAGACTAATCTTAAAGTTGTCCACGAGACAATCTAGCTTATTAATTTTTCCTTTTACTTGTGTAAAGTCCAAATTGGACCTTACAAAAATAAACCTATTTGATCTGTTCGCAAATAAAAAACATCTATTTGATCTTTAAAGATTTCAAATATTCAAAATAACCTTTGATGGTGAATAAAAAAATCTCTACTCTAAAACGGACTACTTTTAATTATATTTGATTTTTTTAGTACAGACTATGTGTTATTTTTTAGTGACTAAATAATAGTTCGTGTTTCTTTTTTCTTTTAGCGAAAAGTGTTCATGTTTCTGTTACTTCTCAACACACCTTTCAGCCTTTACTCTAATATTTTTAATTTTCCCCTATTATAATTTTTAAATCCACCACTGCAGGCATTCCCATGTAGCAACATAATCTTCAAGAGAATATACCAAAACACAACAGCATATCAGCTTTCTTCAACTCTGTAAAGCACAATAATTGTATTTACTCTGTAGGCACAAAATATTAATATTATTTGAGTTACATCAAAAATATTGGGAAAAACAGCCTAAAAATATAACATTTGATTTCTCCCTTGCAACTTGCCTCTGCATTGTCCTTTTCTCTAATCAACAAGGGTTACTTGTAATTTTATTAATCATCAAACTTTGGCCTTTTTTACATGTAACACTAGCAATATAACAAGTTTTTTTTGCAAGAAATGCCTGTTATGAGTTGAGGGCATGAAACACCAATACAAACAGGAACACCAGACACTACACTAATACTGATCTGTTGACATTGATAATAATTTGAAAAAATATAAATAATTGAATGCAACCAACCATGTGTCTCTCTTATGTCAGATATGACATGTGTCAGACACCAAACACGTCTTCAATTTAAAGTGTCGGTGCTACATATAGGTTGAAGATACAAGCTAGTTTTCCTAATTCGAACTCCAAAAAACAAGGGGAATTAAGAAGGAAACCTGTAACTTGCACACAATACTCTTTCATGATAAAGTAACTATACATTAAAATTTCGTGCTAGTGAAGCTTTAGTGTGAACGAAGCTTCAGAAACAAATTATAGGTAATGAATTTTCTTTCAAAGGATTGTTGAGATTTCTACCAATAACTTATGAAGCGCTTGAGGCTTTGAGAAGAAAGGAGAATGATCAGCACCCTTTAAATGGAAAACCTTTTCTGGAGGGCTTGCATTTATCATGTTTTCTTGGAGTGCAGTAGGTATGGCATTGTCTTCAAGGGTTTTTATATAAAACCGCCTCACTGTTCTATATTTCGCGTCTGAAAGGGAAAGTTTCTCTAAAACTGGTGCGAATGGTACTGACCTCATCGAAACAGATGCTAATGCAACGTCCTGTATTTAAAGAACAATGAACAAACAATGATGGTTAGGGAAAACTGATATAAGCACTATCCCAAACTATTAAAAAGGAAGAAACATCTAACATAAAAGATTTCATCACATAGGAAAATTATTTTCCTCAGGGAGCATGTCGCATATGTGTCATCTTAATGAGTGAATAGGAAAATTAGTCCTCAAAGCTTTAAGCATCGGTCAAAATAGATCTTATATTTTGTGAATTGGCAAATACATCCATGAAATAGTAAGGTGTCGTGAAAATGGTCCCTCTATTAACTTTTACCGATAGGAACTATGACATGGCAGATTAACCAAGGATGTGGTACCTCCACATTGATCTTACATCAATAGCACCACACCAGAGACTAATTTGCCTACAAAATTTAGGTCTCTCCTGGACTAATTGGCCAATAAATAGTCGATGCACAATTGTAATTATTGGCAAATTTGTCACTGATGTGGCCTAAATTTCATAGGCAAATTAATCCCTAATGAGTTGGTATTGATGTGGGATCAATGTGCTATGTATATGTCCAGTTAATTTGCAATATCATAGTATCTAACAATAGAAGTTTAACGGAGAAACCACTTTGAATGGCATTATACAATTTCACATATGTATTGGACAATTACAAAAATGAGAGACTATTTTGACCGGTGCTAACAATTTCATGACCAGTTTGCTTGTTTCCAAAAAAGTCGATAAGATTGGGCTAGTGGGGAGAAGCTTGTCTTAGGTAATTTACATATAGTTGTATCATCGAATCATCAAACAATCCATATCCTCTGCACTGGGTGAGAAAGGATTCTGTTGTTTTGTTAAACTGAAGAGTTCAACAGATAACTTTGAAAACAATCACTAAGAAAATTGCAAGGCACCAACAAACTAATTTCCTATAATTCAACTAAGAAAATTGCAAGGCACTGGTAAAAATGTCAGCTGTATATCCGGTCATCAAATGCTAATAGAAGTATATAAAGCTTGTATAATTCAAGTTTATATAAACTAGAAACAAAAAATAATTGACCAAAAGTACAAGCATGCCCCTACCTCTAAACAAACGATAAAATAAGGCTCTCAAAAGTCGAATGCGAAAAAAGAGAAGAAAAAATACTTACTTTGGTAGGGCTTAGATTGAATAACAACTCTCTTAACAGTGATTTTTCCAGATCAAAAGCAGTGGGAGGATGATCATTTCCATTTGCATACAAAAACTTCTGAGCCTGTGGCATGAGATCATTTGATCCTGCCTGCAACAGATCGGAACAATCAAATCATCAGTAAATGTTTTCAAGAATTCTTCTTTTATATGACACCCTCTATTTTTGTATTCAATCTCAATCCCTTCTAAAATGCACTCATTCTCCAAAGGAGAGTGATGTGATATTATAATTTTACAAGAAACTATAGAAAATTCGTAATACTAGGGGGAGATGGAAAACCTGTTGTGAAATTATATCAAGAGTACTTTGTCCGTTAGTTGGCATTGCTGCGGCAATAAAGACAGCCTTGGAAATCTTAAGCGGAAACAACTCCATTGCATATGATATACAAGCCCCACCAAAATCATGTCCAACCAAGATCACCTTAATAAAGAACCAGATATAAAGTAAGAACAAAATGTAAGGAATATTTTTTTCAAATTTTACTTTGTATGTTGTGGCTATAATAACAGTCGGTTATGAACTTTTCTTTTTAATTGTGATAGAGAGAAAATGGAAGCAAACTAGAGAGAATGCACTTTCAAAAACACCGAAAACAATGAATTTTTCAGAAATATTCACTCTATTTTTAGAGGGGTAACCTTGGTGCAACTGGTAAAGTTGTTGTCATGTGACTGAAAGGTCACGGGTTCAAGTCTTGTTAACAGCCTCTTGTGTAAAAACAGGGTAAGGCTGCATACAATACACCAAAAATGGTGGGACCCCTTCCCGGACCCTGCGTATGTGGGAGCTTTAGTGCACCTGGTTGCCCTTTTTTTTTATTCACTATTTTTAAAATGCATATTCAAAAACTTCCATGGTGTCTCCTTTAAATTTAACATTTTCATAACACAATGCGTGCACATGTACCACATATATATTTAGGGGGAAAGACACAGAAGTCTAGTAAAAAAAAGTCATGGATGTGCAGTAAAAGAATGACGCGGTTGCAGCAGTCAAGAAACCGACATCGTTGGACCAAGATCAGCAGCCCCGTGTTCCAAATTGATATTTTAAATCCAATTTCCTAAATTCAAAACATGGACTGATTTTATCCAACGGAGCCGATCTATTGGTTGCACGTCTTCGTGCTTTTCTTACTATGTGGAACTCAGATGCAAAAGCCATAACTTTGACATAAGTTGGCACTGATTGAAAAAAGAACACATGCTAAATGCCATGGATCCTAAATCCCCCACTCAAATAATCAAATACATCAGAATTAAAGAGATGATAAAATAAGCAATTAGAAGCAAAATTGGAAAGAAATGCAATAAATACCTTTTGGCCTTCTGGAAGATTTTCAAGGAAGTCGGTAAGAGGCTTAACGTATTGTGACAGACTTGTAATGTTGTTTGTATCAAATGAATGAACTCCAGAACCAGTTAAATCTATGGCAGCTACTTTAAAACCACTTTCTTCAAGAAGTGCAATGGTTTTGTACCAACACCAGGCCCCGAAGCCACCTCCATGAACAAGAACAAAATGATTGGTCTCCAGATCGTCAACCTTTACACCCTGTCAAATTCAAAACCTGCATGTATAAGCTAAAGAAAATACAAAATAACGTGCCAACAATTTCACCCTACGATTGGTAAAGATAAAATGAAGGTATTACCAATATATTGCAACACTGTTTATTTAAGAAAATGAAGCTACATTTACAGCATCAAATCATATAGACAGTACTGGATTCCATCTGAGTTTCAGTCTCATTTTAGAAACCTCAACATCTCTATTGTAACAACAAAGAGGCAAACAAAATGTTACCTTTAAAGCTAAACTTACTTCTAGTAAAAAAACACTTCAAAAGGTCAAACCTCATTTTCGCTCAAAATGCCTTCAAACTATTTAAGACTTGAACACATTCATTATTCTCAAATCTCAAAGAAACTTATGATTTAAGAATCAATATCAAATGCCACCAATAAGGCTCCAACACATGCCCATACAAGTCCATTTTAACTAGTAAAATTGATGATTTAATTCATGTACACCATTCTTGTAATATATTTTACAATATTAATCATAATTGTTAGATCATTGAAAAAGTTTAATTTCTGAGACAAAATAATAATAAAAAAATTCAATCATAATTACTTTTAAAGTCACACATATAATTGGTTGTAATTTGTTGACGGTATAAATTTGTTTACACTGACCGTGTATCAAAAATGAATTTTAACTCTAACATTAATGAGTATAAATCAAACAAGTTACTTTATTTCATGGCAATGTTCTGATTCATTGAACTAATAACATAAATAATGGATATAAGTCAAACAAATTATTTTAATTGCCATACATTTCTGATTTTACAAGTCTAAGAAACCTGATCATGAGTCATAGCATACCAATCCCTTCTAGAACTTCTAGAATTCTATCAGCTACTTTAGGTCTAAGAAAGTACACCATCCTATAAACCTCATCAAGTAATTATTTTAAAGCAATAGCTTCAAATTTGGAAATTTTAAATTTTTTTTATACAAAACTGATAAATAGAAATAAAAAATATGCATAACTCCAAAATTGACAAAATCAACAAAGATTTGTTACATTGTCAATCAATCATAATCGTCAGATCATTAAAAATATTTTAATCAATTGTAACTATTTTTAACACTACACATATAATTGATTGTGATTTGTTGAAATTGTAAACATTTTACACGACAACGATGAATCAGAATTTAACGAGTTACTTTATTTCACAACAATGTCCGGATTCATTGAACTAATAACATAAACAATGGATATCTATCAAACAGATTATTTTAATTGCAGACACTTTTCTGATTTTATAAGTTAACCTGATCATGAGTCATAACACATTAACACACCAATTCCTTCTATGCTTTAGGTCTAAGAAACCATTAACACACCATCAAGAAAAAACTATTTTAAAACCATAGCTTCAATAAAGGCCTCAATTAGAAAAATTTCAATTTCATTTCAAAAAACTAATAATCAGAAACCAAAAACCTCTATAACTCCAAAATTGACCAAACAAACAAATTTTTCAACCAAAGCAACAAAAAACCAAATCAACCAACCTATAAAATATTATCAATTTTTTTCTATACATAATAACACATTAGAAAGAAGAAAAAAACTAGTTTCCAATCATTTTAAAAGAAACTGATTAATAGACTAATCACTCACATTTTCCAACACATATAAACCTCATCAAGTTATTATTTTTAAAAACTCCAAAATTAAGAAATATTTAATTTCATTTCAAACGAACTAATAATCAAAAATCTAAAACCTCCATAACTCCAAAATTGACCAAATCAACATGATCATAAAAAAAATAACCAAATCAACCAACCAACCAAAAAAAAAATCAAAATACATAATAACCCAGTAAAAAACTATTTTTCATTCATTTGTATAGTAACTAAATTAGTCTTAAATATGCAAATGCTCCCTGTAAATATAGATCATTTTGGTTTTAGTCCAAGAAAAAAAAACACCCTAACACAAAATTTGACCAAATTTTCAACACAAGTATAAGAAAACCAAATCAACCAAACCACATAAAAAAAACAACTTTTTTCAAAAATTCACAATGACCCATTTCAAAAAAAGAAATTTTCATTGATCCTACGGTATCTGACGGTCCAAAACAATTTTGCACACACAACCAATCATAACATTTACAATCGCCAAATTTTCAACACAAGCATAAGAAAACCAAATCAACCAACCCACAAAAAAATAACTTTTCCCAAAAATTCACAATGACCCATTTCAAAAAAAAAAAAATCATTGATTCTACATACCTGATGAAGAAGTTGATGAGGTTGAAGAAGAGGGTCAGTAAGTGATCTAGCTCTAGAACTAGAACTACGAGGTAAAACATTGCTACCATTATTACTCCTCTTTGAAGCACCATTTGGATAACGTAACGAACTTGATCGATCAAATTGTTGATTCTGTTGATGTTGTTTATACAACAAAGCAGCAGCTATTGCTTGTTCTCGAATCACAGCGTCATCGAGTTTCTTCTTCTCTCTGCGGCTTGTTGAAGCTGCTGAGTAACGTTGTTGCTTTCTGGATGAAGAAGAGAGTGATTTTTGTTGTTGGGTTGGTTTGAGAAGAGAGCAGAGATTACCCATTGTTGTTGAAGATGGTGTGGGGGTGCATGCAGAAGAAGGGGGTGTGTATAAGAAAAAGAAAGAGTGGGGAGTTTTTTTTGTTGTTGTGAGGGGTTATGGTTGAGGAAGGTTCATGAGAAGTTGGTGTAAAAGAGAGATGTGAATGTGTGTTTGTTTATAGGAAAGAACATTTGGTGACGTATGATTCAAAATAAGTCTACTGTCAAATGAAACATGAAATATAATGCTACGATCTCGAATATAATAGGAAAAAAAAAATTAAATAAATTTGAAGTATTTCGTTATAAATTCAAAGCAGAATGCTAACAAGTGATTTTGAGATATTGTTTAAGCAATTAAAAGTAGTAATTTTTATGAAAGAACTTGTATATTTATTACTTTTGCATGTGTTTGTGTTATGTTTTTATGATAAAAAAAATGTATGGAAATGCTAACTTTGTGTCCTTGGGGCACATGTTTAGAAATCTAAAGTGGAAATTTTGTCTACGAAATTGTGTCAATTTATTCTTTTAAAGATTGAAAATTAATGTTTTGTAATGGAGTGATGTTATTTCCAGCGAAGGAAAACATCACGATGGCATCCCGAAATTGAAATAAACCAATAAAAATTGAAAGAAACCCAAAGAAATCATGGGAGGTTGTTGAAATAATGTGGGGTCACATAAAAATGGAACCGAAGGAACAAAGGTCACAAGAAATTGGCGAGATCCTCTCTTCCGATATACATCATTTCCCTTTGTAATAAATATTTAGCATTTATGGAATTCTTAACATGTGTCATAAGGGCACAAGTTAATATAACCCAAAAATTTATAATGAATTTCATGAAAAAAATGTCCTTAATTAGCCTAATCTAAATTTGAATTAGATTCATCTATTTTGTTTGACTTTTTTCCTCTTATAGTATTATTTTGGTCTTAGAATGTATGATTTTTTTTTTAGAAAAATACGGAAATTAATAAAGTTGATTGTTGAATTAATTTTGTTGATAATTGTTATTGTAACTTCTCTAGAATGAAATATACGCAAAAGTTGTAGTTGAAAAGTTGACGTATATATACTAAATTTTTAACAACGTACATTGATCTTTCAATCATCACTTTTATTTGTATTTTATTTTCAGAAGGAGTGCATATATATACCCTTTTCGAGAAATAATCAGTTAATGTTTTCATAGAGTATTTATTATAGTATTGTAGAAAAATATGTAATATAAATAAGGGTTTAATAGTAAAGAAATAATTAAAGGAAATTGAAATTTATAAATGATCTTATAAAAAGAGACAAAAATTTAAAATGTTCTTATAATTAAAGACGGAGATATTATTTGACACTGAATAGTCCGGTAAATATAGTATTTGGAAAGAAAAGAGATAGAGACCTAGCTAAGGTGTTTTTCCTGCCTTAAAGATGGTAAATCAAGATCATTTTCTTTTTTTTGAAAGAAATCAAGATCCATTTTTAGACACACAATTTTAGACATTAGTATAATATCGAATGTGAACATTCGTTTCGAAAATGGTATAAATATACTATTTAGATTCGTATAAACTAAAGCATTTATCATGATAATAGTATAATAGTGAGAAGAATATAATAATGAGAATGATGAGAATAAGGATTAGGAAATTGATAGTTGGAAATTTTGAATTGAATTTTCTCTTTGAAAACGTGCATGTGACTAATTAATCTAATGTGATATATCCAGATTCTTTATTTGACAAAAATATGATATGACCAGGTTGGGATTTGAATTATTTTTTGGTGCATAAACGTTTTAAAAGGGATGTAAATTAATCATTGTTATTTTGGAATGTACCAGTTGCTAATTTTTTTTTTTAGAGAGTGCCAGTTTTTTTTTTTGAAGAAGCTAAAATGAAATATATTACCAACGGAAATTGTGCTTCCTAGTACAAGGTGTACTAAGGAAGAACAACTAAGTCTAAACAATATTTACAAGGAAAATGAAAATATATACAATAAAGAAAGAAACTATTAACCTATGCCCAACATGGTGAACGGACTAAGCCACCAGCCATGTAAATTGAGGGG
>Ga0228710_1005251_pt1 | contig 20165 bp, 12 predicted proteins | sample MedpolnodulmetaG_FD_177995 | JGI IMG/M metagenome (GOLD analysis project Ga0228710, IMG submission 177995) | Root nodule microbial communities from Medicago polymorpha collected in Santa Monica, California, United States - pink nodules | ecosystem: Host-associated > Plants > Roots > Nodule... | reverse complement strand
TTTTTTTTTGTGGTTTTTAGGGCAAAAATCACAACTGCTGAAATGGGAGGAGGTTATGATTGTTGTTTACATATAGACATGTTTCAGATTATATAATGTGAGCTGTGTTTTTTTTGTTCGAATTATATATTTTGAAAGGGTGCAAAATGAAAATTTTGGGAGGCACGTGAGAAGCTGATAGGGTGGAAAAAGAAATTCTCAATTTTATATAGGCTAACTGGGTATGCGCAAAAAATATATGATTGTCTTTGAGCTTGCAATTTTTTTTAACGATCGATATTTGGTACTGGTTATTTAGTTATTACATTAACATTTTTCTCCTTCGTATGAGTTTAAAATCATAATCTCCTACTCCTTTAGCCTTTAACTGAGATCAGTTGATCTAACTAACCCCCTTTACATTTGATTTTTACAGCCCAGCTCACAAAATATAGTTGGACAATCACTTTGCCCGATCCATTTTGACAACTCTACTTATGGTAACTGTTGTGGTTTGTAAATTGCTTAATTACAATGGCAATAAAACACTTCTTAATCCGTAAAAAAATTAATCATAGAACAACTAGACAAAGAAACTCTTTTTAGAGTTTTTTTAAGGTAAACTTTGGTTTTCATATTAAATACTTCTAAATGGAAATTATAGATTTGTTAGCATTTTCTCATATCACGCTTCGATGGCTCATGCTCTTGGTTGTTTCGGTTATTGTCTCGTCCTTCGTCAAGTTTGATGGTTCTTCTTTTGGAAACCTAGGTAAGGCAAGTTTTGGTGGCCTCTTGATATATGTTAATGGTATTTGGATTCATGGTTTCTCAAGTTTGTGTGGGAGAGCGTCAAATTTGTTTGTTGAACTCTTAGCAATTTGGAGAGATCTTCATCTAACATGGGACCTTGGTCATTAACTCATAGGTGATTTTGAAAACTAACTCCAAGATGGCTCTGGATTGGATTATATTATAGAGGTCGTAGCATTGATTTTCATTCTCATGCGACTATTCTTTCTTTCATTAAGATGTTACCATCTATTCCTTGAACAATTAAGTTTACTCACACATTGATGGAAGACAACGAGTGTGTTGACTGGTTAGCTATAAATTTAGGATAATTAATGTCGACACTTTGAAGATGTGGAGTTCTCCTCCCCTGCAATTAGTTCTCACCTTATCGACCGACTCTTCTCAAGTTTTGAGGCAACAAGTTGACTAGTTTACTTGTTTATTGTCTTTCTTTTCCTTTAATAAAAAAATAAATAGCTATCACTCGTACCGTTATATATTATTTTAAAGAAAAACACAGACAATTTATATATTAAACGAATAAATGGTAATGATGAGGTAGTTTATTAACATGGCTGCGCAGAAAAAACAGACTATACCTAAAAGACGAAATAAGGAATTAAAATACGTCCCAAAAAAAAAGGAATTAAAATACAATATCGTTGAAAAATATGTGGTAATATGCGTATCCCTATAAACAATGTATGCAGTTTAATCTTACTTAATTCTAAAAATTTAACTCTTGAATGGAGTATTTTACCATTTAAAGGTTTTTTCCTATAATTTAGTATCTGAGTTATTTAATGTGTTTCAAAATGGTCATCATCCCATCAACCAAAATCTATGAAGTTCACCACATGTGGTACATTATTTGCTTGAATTAATATCGAATATTTTTCAAATACTCTTGAAAGAGCTATTTAAATAATAATAATAACAAAAAATACTTTATTTGTTTGATGAGCTAATAAGTTCCACTAAAAGATAATTCATTTGAAAGAATCTGAGTTCGGTTTCTTGTTGAAACAATTCTTAATTATACCGAACTCCAAATTATCGCGACATATGAGAACTACACGGTTAACACCAAAATTATTTGCTTGATGATGTTTCAGCAGTAGTAGATTTGGAGTTGCAACCGCAAAATTTGAAAAATGTAGCCAATTATAGTATGTTATTGGAATGTAATAAAATGAAGCCACTAATGACATTGGTCTATTGGTCAAAGGTTTTCCCATTTGAGTAGCATATAATAAGGTTTTAGTTTCAAATCTATATATTCTTATTTATCATGTTGCAGATATAAAATCTCTACAGTTGATCAACAATAATTTATGTCTGTCAATTTTTTTTGATTAATCTCCGTAAAATAATTTGTTGGACACATTATGATACAAGTCATGTTCATAAAAGAACTTTATGACTTCGTGTTCAATTAATTAGAGCAACGTCTCCAATGAAGGAACAATAAATAACTCAAAGTTGGTTTTATAGGTTATTCCCGCACTGTCACGTTTCTCTTAAATAACTCAAAACATATTTTAGTTCAATAGTAAAATATTAAGCAACATTTAAGTAACCACACCTTTTTTTTACCATAATATTCGTACAAAGTTTTTATTGTCGCATAATAGTGGCTAATCTCTGTCGAAAATTATGTGAGGTACACATAGTAGGTTCTCTCTATTTTTACATACGCAAGAGCCAAAAATCAAACAGCTAACCATATTTTTAAGGGGTCCAAGTCCTTTACCACTTGGACCAATTGTTGTAGGTACCAACACTTTAATAGTTTTTATTTAGCCTAATATAATGTTTTATTTTTAATTGCTAATGAACGGTACATTATTTAAAATACTCTGCACAAGTTTATGCAGCCCACTCTGCCATGTAATTCTCCTACAAAGGCAAAAAAAACGTTTAAGTTATGATTTCTTGTGTTTAAAGCAACCTCCAAGATATCTTCACTAAAAATGCTCTTAAGTAGACCTGGTGGATCCCAAAAATGGCATCTAGGATATCGAAACAGATATTCATATTTTCGCATGTAGATGAGAGAGTTTGTATTTCAGCTTAATTAAAGTTTGTTTGTGTCAAATCTCTTAAGAACTATGTCGTCGATTGTAATTTTCTCTGACTCGAAAAATTAATCTATACAACATAAACACTTGATTTATATATAAAATATATATCTATATATTTCACCTAATTAATTAGGTTAATGATTAAAGGTGCTGACACTCAGGGGCGGATCCACCTCATGGCCATGTGTGGCTATATCAGCCACACATGGATTTTAAAAAAAATTAGAAATTTTTTATTTAGCGACCGAATTTTCAGTCTCTAAGTAATGAAAATCGATCGCTAACAGGTCTATTCAGTCACTGGAGTAAAAATCGCTCTCTAAATCACTAAGCAACAGAATTAGCGACCGTAAATTCAGCACTAAGGTATAAAATATTAAAAATCGGTCATTTTTTCGGTTGATACGTATTTATCCACACTTAAAATGTATTCCTAGATCCGTCCATGCTGACACTAAACTTTATGAGACATCCTCCATAAGGTATTTTGGTTTTAATGGGATCCAATAAAAGAAATGGTAAATATTGTTATAAAATTGAAAATAAGTGGGTTTAGTTGAATGGGCATGGATTTTATAGGCCCACTCCACGCAAGCATTTGGGAACCAAGACATGGGAGCTGACGAGGAACATAAACACATCATTGGTTGCTTATTAGCATGACTCAGCTAATCAAAAAGCCGTCGGTGGAATTGGAATGTTGTCATTGTCGTTTTATTTTCATGTCCAGTTCAAAATGTTGAAAGTTTACTAACTGTGTATGTGTGTGCGGTGGGTTTGAGAAGAAGGTCTTTTGTGGTTACACGTAGCTTTATAGATCTTTCATGCAGACCACTACTTTGCAGGTGAGAATGTGTCATTTTCCTACCCCAAAGATCCAGAAAATGCACCTCTGCCTGCTCCTTTGGAGGTGTCAAGTTTGTGGTATCATTATTTACTTTATGATTTTGACACAATTTGGACATTTGAATTCCATAATAAATAGGTAGTTGAATACAAAGTATGCTTGATAAATAGAGTTGGACAACCATTTAATTCTCCAACAAATTTACTTTACTGTATAAATATGATTTTGTATTTTTTAGTTTTTTTTGGTTTCAAATCAAATCAAGTTATAAATGATGGTATTTTTACACAGTTGTCAAATTTTGATTATTCAAATAACATTCCTCAAATAAACATTATTTATATGAAACCTGAATATGATTTAAATGATTATAAACATAAGAGTACGTTTGATACTTAAAATTTTAGTTAATGATAAACAATGGATTAGGCTCAAGTGGTTAAAAGCGTAAATTCTTTTTTGTCAAGAAACAATTATTTGTTAGACTTTACTTAGCCCTCCTCCGAATTTCGGATGACTAGGATTTCCTTCATCTATGAACTAGAGGGTTAACAAAAAAAATTGTATTTAACAATATTAAAAACCGTGGTTGATTGTGTTCATTAGGATCAACTCTTGCATGATCACAATCACAAACGAAAAATATTTGAGCAAGGACACAAGTGAAAAAATTAATAAACAAATAAGTTAGTCACATTTTTTTTATCATTTTTTTCTCTTTTAATTTTTCTTATTTTTATGTGTTCAAATATTTTTTATTTGGAGTTGTGACCAAGTAAGGTTGGCTCATTCGTAAGATAGTTAATGAGTTATGGTAATTTATTAACCATGAATTTATATGATTAACCATATATTTGAACAGAGTTTACCATCAAATTTTGTCTCAAAATCACACAACTCCATTTACTTTAAGATATAGTGTTAGCTTTTAGTACAAAATATAAAATTTTCGTACAATTTTGGTCTTCATTTCATGAACTATTTAGTTTAGGGACAAGAAAAACCGTCTTTGTAAAGGTAAAATAGACACTAAAATTAAATAAATTGTTTTGAAACTCAAAATTAAGAATGTATTCAAAAAATTTTATTGGTAGATATGTATTTAACTCTATTATTTACATATAAGATGTCATAAAATCTTTTGAATGTTGATGTTCGTTGGTGGGGTACTTTGGATCCGGATCATTTGAAGGCACAGTGGAGCTATTGGGTGTCACTGGACTCACTACAAGATTTAACACTACCTACTTGCATTTAAATCCACTTCCTCACTAGTGTAGTTACTGTTGAAGATCAATAGTCAATACACATATCTCCACCTGTTTTATTTGGTTTGTTCTGCTTTGCCCTGTCTTGAAAATCTAAGACGATCCATGACATTCTTTGAAAGTAAAAATTTATGGCCCCCTCTGATTTAATCAATAATAATTTGACAAAATAAGAGAAAACAAACATTACTTCCAAAAAAATAAAAGAGAAAACAAACATAAATTCTGTTTTGAGGCAAGGATAACTATTACTCCGTCCGTCCCATCATAATTTAGCTATTTAAAAAAAAAAGTTCCCAAAATAACTAAGTCTTTTAACTTTTCAATACAATAATAAAATAATTTTTTTTCCTCTTTGCATTTTTTTGGTGGTGGTCGGGGTTTGAACCTCGAACCTTGCATATTTTATGCATTGTCTATACCAACTTAGCTAAGCTCACAATGACTTCACTTTGCATTTATGATAGTAGAGAATACACAAATACTAAACAAAAGCACTTAAAACCATTTTTCTATCTCCTTTATTTATACATTTTTCTTAATATGTGTGAAATGAGCAAATGACTTAGTTAATCAAGGACGGAGGGAGTAATTATTAGAGTATAGTTTTCAAATATTAGTCTACAATAAAGTGGTTTGTTATTGTGATACTTAAGTCATTAAACTCTCATGCATTATGAAATGCAATCATAAGTATGTACTCTTCTTATTTATCTTTTTTATTTTATTTTTAAACAGTATATTTCATTAAATGCCTTGCAGAAGATGTGCAAAAGGCCAATAGGACTCTTATGGTTGATTGTATTAATGTGTTACTTGGAGTTGGGGTCTTTTGTGGACTTAAAACAATTGAATACTGTTGTTGAGAGGTGAACTATGAAAATAACTACCTATGATGATATAAACTTAATTAAGATTCACCATTGAATATTGATATCACGATTAAAAAGTGGCAATACCATGAGTGTTAAAGAGGGCGGCAATATCATAAGTCTCAAAGTTCAATATATGAGACTCTACCGTTAATTGACTAGTATTTTGAGTTGTTGATCCCTTTTGTCAGCTTACTAGTATACTCTAGAATTGCAACCGTAAAATTGCTGGTGAAAAAACACCAAAACATATTAACGACGGCAATGCTATGTAATTAAAAACAATAACTTTTCCGTCAAGAAAAAGAAAAAAGCACAATAACTTTGATAGAATAGATGACTAATTGGTGTATTTTTGTAATAAAATAGATGACTAATTTGTTGCAAGTTTGCTAGAAATGATCCGAATGTAGCTCTATGTATTGAATTTTATAATACTAATACGGCATAAACTAATAGCACACAAACAAACAAAAAGAACAGCTACTCCATCTTTGTCTTTTTCCCTAAAACTGGATTCTCATCTAGCAGGCCGTAACTCCCCTCTACGTCACTAACCATGCGCCAATGGCACAGTTCAACTATATACTTTTCTAACCTAATTTATTATATATAAATATTATCCTAAACTAATTAAAATAAACTAATACTTATACTAGTTAATGTTATTTACAACTTGCACGTGTATACTCCAAAAACAAAAATATGTCTCTATCTATGTTTTCCTAAATGCTCACATCATGGAACAAGCATTTGGATTTTCATCACTAAACATTTGTGGAGGAGGTTGATTTGGATGCAAGTAAAATTGAGGTTGCTGATATTGATATTGAGGCTCCACCATATGCCCACCTTGGCCTTGATGATTCACATAATTATAATCATACCCTTGTTGGGGTTGGTTCGCATAATTGTAATTATACCCTTCTTGATTCAAATAATTATAATTGTGCACTTGTTGATTCGAATACCCCGGCTGAACCTGCATCGCGTAGTTACTACCACTACTTTGACCCGGTTCATATCCGTCGTACCAATACATAGGAGTTTGATGCCCATGTCCGTAACCATGATGCTCCATTTTATTAACCTCTACCTTAGTTCCGACTTCCTTTGTTTTTTCTTCCTCTTTCTTCTCACCACCACTTTGATCTTCTTTTGATTTTTGTTTCCCCTCGTCTTTCTCTTTATTTTTACCATCCTCTTTCTTTGGTTGAACTACATCCACGTTCCGCTTTAGCTTCTCCGCCAAATATGGTACGATTTCCTTTGCGTCTACTGTTCCTTTTACAGTCACTAAATCTTTCCCTTCATCACTTGTTACTGATTCGACTCCTACAACCACAATTTTAATAAAGAATACTAGCCAATTAAAAAATAATAATTAACAATTTTATATACACAAGTGGATATGATATGAACTCTTATGTTAATTAATTAAGACTAAAATGCAATGATGACTAGCTAACCTTTGATTTTGAGGATAATCTTTTCAATTTTTTGAATACAACCATCACAATGTAATCTAATCTTCAAAACGACCGTGTTTTGAACCGACTGAAAATAGAAAATTAAAACGGTTAGTGAGAACAAAGCGTGGAGGAACAAGTCTCTTTAACTTAATCAACACGGAAAAAGAAGTCAATTCAGAATCAATTGCAATGAAATTTGTTTCAATTTCGTCACTGCTAACGGTAATGAAATTTCTAACCTGTTTGGAGGATTTTTCTTCGGGTTTTTTCTCCTCAGGTTTTTTGTCTTCGTCCGGTTTCTTATTCTCCTGCGGTTTATCCGCGACGGCAGCTTCTTTTTTAGGCTGAGGGGAGGAAACAAGCTCAACCTTCTTCTTAATTTTCTCCGCCAGTTTATCACGAACTTTATGAGGATCTACTTTTCCAATAACGGTTAGTTTGTTATTTGGCGTATCTGCCTTCACTTCTTCCACACCTGCATCATCGTCAATTTTTTCAATTCGATTGAAAAGGAAAAGGAAAATGAAATTGTGAATATCGTAGTAAATGATAGAAATTGTACCGTCAAAATGGCGAACGGCGCGTTTGATCTTCTTGACACATCCTTCGCAATGTAAGTCCAGTTTCAAAACGACAGAAGGGATATCGTCGTTTTTTATCTCATCTTTCTGCTAAATTAAATTAATAAAATTATTTGATGGAATGAAAAATGATAATGATATAAATTTACACTAATCTGATTTGTTGAATCATAAGAAGAGTAATTAAGTGATATTGAAACTAACCTGACCCATTTGTTGGTGTATGTTTTTGATGAATGAATATGAATAAAAGTTGTGTAATTTTGAAGAGAGATGTAAAATAAGTATGAAGCAACGGAAACAACGTATATATAGGTGAAGAGTCGAGAGAGTGTGGATGAGTCACAATCAGTGAGGTGGATTAAATAATTCAATTTTCTTATTAGCTGAATTTTCATTTCTTGTGTTTGTGGATGAATGAAAACTATAGCCGGTTTTTAATGGAGACAATCGTTTTAATTTAGAGTGGACCCACTTGAAGGTGAATTGACTGGTATGCCCTTGGGTTGATGAAGTATTTGCAGAGAGTCAATGACCTTTGAGCATCCGTAGGGTAAGGCGTGAAATGGAAAACTGAAAGGGAATGAAGAAATAGTATCCGTTGGATTTGATGTTGAAATTGTGATGAGGATGGATGGGATGAAGATTTTGAAAGCAGCGGGACTAGCTGGTGAGATATCCAACATCCACCCAATTCTCACAAGTCAGACACATTCCACCCCTTCGGCTATGGGTTTGGGATTCCCATGGCATGGGATTGCTGTACTGTCCCTTTTCTATGTAGAAGCAACATGACTTTCATTTTAGAATTGAATGGTGCTGTGTGATTGATTAGTCTTACCTCCGTTTGAAATTGAGAATATATTAGATACTCTCTCCGATAACATTTATAAACAAAAAACGATTTTTTCGATACATTGAATAATTGACCTATAATTATAACCAGATACATTAATTATTCAATGAACCTAAAAACTTGTTTTTTGTTTATAAATGTGACCAGAGGGAGTAAATATATACAATAAAGATGATTCATGTATTAAAGCCTTTAAATTTAACAAAATGGGGGCACCCAATAGTGTTCGTCGTGCGGGGTGTGTTAAGAGTCCCACGGCGCATAGAAGATGGTTTAACAAAATGTTTATAAGTGAGAGCAATCATCACCTCACAAGCCGATTTTGTGGAATTGTGTTCGGTCAAACTATAATTTCTAAGATCTTGTAAGAATCGTTGATGTTTTAAGTTTGAAAGATGTGAAAGTTTTGGTTTTAGAATTATCTTGGTTTATGTTCAATTTCATTTTTTTTTACTAGCAGTGGTGCTTTCTTTTTGTAAAGCAAGTGGAGTTGGCTTTCTTGCTTGTAACTTTGATCTAATCCTGCATTTCTAGTTTTTCCCATTTACTTTTCTATTTTGTTTCACCTTTCTTAAGAAACGCAATGTCTTCTTCTGTTTTGATTTTGCTTCAGCTTCTTTGGGTAATAAAACTACTCAAGTTTTAGTTAAAATTGGAAAGGGCTATTCTTTCTGTGTAGTCGTAATTTGTATTTCAATTAGTCCTTGCAATTGTTTTACAACAGATTGAAACGTATATAATCTTATTTTTGGGTATTTTTTCCCCTCCAAATTACAATTGCCTATTTAAATATCTTATGAAGTGGAACCAATATGTTATGAGAATATATTAGTTGTTCGCATCACTATCTCATGGGAGACTTGAAACCTTCCCAGCCTACAATATGAATGGGGGACTTAAAAAACAATCGTGTATGTATTCATGAACCCCAATTTCTTGGTCCCCATATATATCAGCATGATATTTCTGACCTACCTCCTGCGTGTATATACCAAATTCATTCATACTCTTCAAATGATCACCCGTGCTGATCCATACAAACTACTAAGCCTCAATTATATCAAGTTGTTTTATAAAGAATAATATATTAAATCAAGTTGCCGCAAACATGAACATAATGACACCCTTTAGCTTGTTTGTTTTGGCATATTCTTAGTGCAACCTCGTATAAAATACCTAGCTTAGCCTCCAAACTCCTATAGCAGCTATTAGGAAAGACATGGTTCAGGTGATCACACTTGTAAACAACTACCAAATTAGTCATCTTCTATGACTTTTAATTAGTCATAGAAAGGAAAACCTCGAAGAACACAAATCTAATTGTCCATATCTAGTAGTAGCTTGTATTGAGGGGAACTTGCTTAATTATGATTGTTGTATTATATATATTTAGAGAAATGTTATCAAAATTGCAATCATTTTTTTTTTATTATAGATAATTGCAATTTATTTTTAACACTCATTATATATGATTGAACAAAATTTGGTGAAATGCTAGTGTCCTTCTTTTTGTAACATTCTCTTTAATATTCACAAGATTGAATCAAATAAAATAACTTACGGACCCAAAACATTTCATGCTTTCTCTTTCTCTCTTTCGTGTTTTTTGTTTATTCTCAACTGCAATTTCATCTTTCACTAATTAATTGATATTATTATTTTTGCAACACTAATTAATTGAGATTTAACTTTATATTTTAACAATTTATTTACTATAAAATGATTTTTTAGAGGATTATTATTAGGGAAATGTTAATCAATGTCCCCGAGGACACTGGTTAAAGAAGTAAATATAGTAGTTTTTCATTGAAAATTGTGTAATTAATTTTTCAAAAGTAAAAAAATTGTAATTTTTAATTTAATTTTTTCTTTTTTAGATACCTTAACAAGTGTCTGGGGCACACGTTAACACGACCCTTATTATTAAATGACAATCATGTATTTATTTTCCACCAAATAAACCTATTTCATAAATCAAACATAAAATCCAGAAAAACATGTGTTATTAAAGAAACCCATGTGTTCCTTCACGTTTGAGGCTCCGATCTAAAGATGCCAATTGTCGAACTAATTGTGTTCATTCATCTTTGTGATCAGAGAACTCATGGCGTACTTTGTTTGTCAAAGCGTGTTGGACTGCTTTGTTTGTGCACAACAAACGCACCAGCTTTAATTTTTTTTGTCAAGTTATTCAATTATTTTTATTTTATTAAACCGTAAATAAATAATGTTGCTTATGCTAATGCAATATTTCTTAGTATTTAAAACTTTTTTTTAAAAGATTTATGTGAGTTGGGTTTTGATACTTATCATTGTGATCAGAGTCATGTTTCCAAACTCATCGAGTGTTTAAGTACTTATAAACTGTCCTTCTGATCATAATGTTAATCGTGGAAGTTAAACACATGCCTTTACAAGTATGAGTCAACTTTTTTTTTACAAAAGAGGACAAAAATCCACTATGAGTTAACTTGTTGAATCAGTCTATGTTGAAATGACATAAATGTATTTTTAAGTATAGATTTATTTAGGAAAATGTTAAAGAGTGTCCTTAGGATATTGGTTAAGAGGACAAACTTAGGAATGGTTGTATTTGGAAATGGTGAAAATTGATAGGGGTGTTCGTGGGTGGGTTTGGCCAAACCCAAGACCCGAACCATATAGAATACTTCGGTTTGGGTGAGGTAAAACGTCCACCCGTTATATTAATGGGTGGGTTTGGGTAAACCCACTAGTTTTCGGTTTGGTTTGGGTTGGGTTGTGGGTTACCCAATTTTTTTTTGTTAAGATTAAATGGCTAAATGACACGCCCTCGTATTTTTTCTCATAAAAATTACACAACTTTTTATTTTCTTAAAGAAAATTGTGTAACCTATTTCACTATATTTTAGCGTTATAAAATAATAAGTTATAATATTAAATAAATTTTTTTATCATAAAATACTTGCAACAAATTAAAGTTGGATGACGTAAAATTGCTTTAACATCAAAATAACTAAAAGTGCAACATCATAATTTATAACTATAGTAACATGTTTTGATTTTCAATATAGAGGATGTGTTGTGTCAATTTTAGAAATTAGACTTTGATTTTCAAAATAGAGGATTGTTGTGTCAATTTTTGAAATTAGACTTGATTTATAACCAATTTTTTTTTAAAAAAAAGATTATAACCAAAACCTTTGTTATTCTCCTTCCTCCCTATGAAAATGAAAATAAAAATATAAACATTATTGAGTAAATGGGTTTTTGGGTTTGGTTTTACCCAAAACCCGTTATTTTTTATGGGTTTTTTAAAACTATATTTACCCAATCACTCAACCCAATCCACTTTTTTGGGTGGGTTTGACGGGTTTTTTGAGTTGACCCAACCCATGAACACCCCTAAAAATTGATAGATTTTACTTTTTAAAAGTTAAAAAATTGTTGAATTCAATACAAATTTAATATTTTTAGTTTCCTTAACTAGTGCCCTAGTCTCTAAGGATACTGGTTGGCATAACCCATACACCTGTTAGCATAACCCATTTATTTATCCCAACTATTTTTTATAGCGAGACCCAATAATTTAAGTCGCTAATGCCTAATGGCAGAGAACCAAATGACACTTAGAGGAAACCGTGTTGCTCATGTTGGTTGTGATTGTGATATGCACCAATCATGATGATCCTTTTCTTTGGGATTCTGTTTACCTGCACCAAAAATGTGTAACATATGTCTCAATTAATTTCTTAGCTGCCCTAGATGCGTGACACCTATTTTAGTTCCTCTACATGGTACTGCCCACTTACATCATTTTCCTTGGTTCAGATAAAATTATTAGAACTTGGAATTGTCGAAGTTTCTTTCGGTTTTAATCTTAGCGGATTTCTTCTATCGTAAGGGATAAAAGTTACAACATCATTATGTATGCTGCCAGCTAGCTAGACAAGGGCTAAAATTTGCTACTCTGAAAAAAAGTTGATGATAACATTATTGCAAAAAAACCCGGATTTTGGCTAAAATGCACCACAATATTATATAGTATTTTTCTCCGATCTTTATTATAAGAATATTTTATTTGTAAAAAAAAAATTGGTTTTATATACAAGAAAATGTCGTAACTCTTAAGATATAGTTATTGTTTAAAATATTTTTCTACTTCTCATGTAATGGTTGTCCTTTTGATATTAGTTTATGTATTTAACATTTCAACTTTCTATAAGGTGTGTCTATAAAAATATTTCAAAAGTTACAACAATTAATATACATTGGTTTTGATGTTATTTGGGTTTTCTTCTTTTAATAAGGACCAAATGGAGTATTTCAATTGTTTGACCTCAAATTAGCATTCGATGTTGTTTAACATTAAATTATTGAAATCCAATTTTGTTGACTTAATGTTGTTGGATTGATACATTAGAGTGTGCTTCTCTCGAGGTCACATGCTCGATTCTCCCCAATGTCACTTTCGGTAGGTTAGTTTGATTTCTTAATAAAAACATTAGTTTGGTTTCCCTCAAAGTCTCAAGGTTTGCGTTCAACGACAAGGCATATAATATCAAAAGGACTTCTAAAATAAGACCGGGGGGTTCACTAAAGATAAAAATTCTTTTCCATTTTTTCTCGTTCGGATATAGAATCTTAAACATAACAATATACGAGACATGTCCAACTTCTTTCCCTTATTTTTTCGGTTACGTTTCGTGACCTATAATACTCTAAAGTCCCCCTTAAAATATGAATTGTGATACATTGTGTCATATTTCAAGTCAATTTGTTCGAATCCGAGACCTTTCCCACCATTAAATAAAATGTTAGTTTTCATTTACTCAAACTTTTGGTGGTTTATTTGATTTTTCTTCTTATGGGTATTGGTTGTTTTTAGATTTAAGAACCTGAAATGTGTTGTTCCGTATTTCAGTTCTAAAATCCAAAATAGGCCTAAGGATGCTGAATTTCAATTCATTTCAGAACTTTCTTTGCCACATTGATCTGTAATTGTATTTTGATTTATTTCATATATGGTTCATATGGAGGCACACACTTTCATCGTCTTAGAGGTAACATAATGAGAATGACTTCCTCAGCTAGACATGAGCATGCGAGGAAGATCAGATGTGACAGACCCGAATAGTCTTAAGAGTCGGAGCCTTGTCATGTTCTTGAGGCCGAACTTGAGCCAACAGAGCCAATACATAAGCCCTAATACGAGGAGGTTGAGCACAAGGAGGCGTTGACACAACATCAAGAGTCATATCATAGTGTCCCAGATGACATGTCAGTCTCTACGCACACATGCGCGCGCACACACACATTGATGTAGACATGGATATTCCAACATTTCCAGGATGTTGGGCCAAGGATTTTAAGGATACATGAAGGGCTCACACTCGCGTTCTAAGTTTACATCGTTTAAAGGTTTCATTGTCATATACCTTTCCCGAGAGTGCCTTAATCAATTGTTAGTTAATGATTGTGTCGTCTACACCTATGACGCTCACTGCAACACAATCGTTCCAGAATACCAATCTCTAATTTAGATGGATCATATATGGACCTCACATTGTCCAATATCAATCAGAGGACATATTTACATCGTGTTCTTTTTTGTGGCGATATATTTCAGATTCTTCAAGGCGAACATATATTTTACACGTTTACTTTATAGAATATGAAATATGTGAATGTAATGTTTTGATTGTCGTCAAAAACTAGTCTCATGGGAGTTTGACAAAAATTAAAATGTATCACCCAAAACGTATATGAATGTTAAATATTTATACAGATTGTATATGCCAAACTAATAAAACATATTTTTCGCTATGGAGGTGAAATGTAAGTGATTTATTAGGAAATTCTGCAGTCGTATGTGTTTTGATAGATTTAAACTTCTATATATTCTAAAAATTCCAAAACACGTTTCAGATTGTATAGTTAAAAATTGAAATTTTAGAGGGTGCACGAAGACAATAAGCAGCATTGGGTCATTAGGAAGAGTATTTAAGGCCCAAAATAAAACCTCATCAAGAATTCTGCTTTTTACCCAAACGTTTTTGCTCATTTCCAAAGTAAATGACCAAAATACCCCTATGCATGTTAACTCACATAATCAACCATTCCCCTCTTCCAAAGAAAAGCAAAGCTCCCAAAGTAACAGAAATACAAACAGATCCCCATTGTGAATTATACGGAAGAAACCGACAATTGGAAAAACATAATGCAGCCGAATTTTTAATGAGTGTTTTTTTTCGTTGATCGTTTGTTTTGAAAATAAAAGTACAGCCGCATCTTGCTCTAATATATGGATGAAACAAAACTAGCGTGGGTTAACTCACGCTGGATTTTAGTGTGTTTTTTTTTGCGTAACTTAAGTCAGCAGTGTGAGTTAACTCACTCAAATTTAACAACAACGTGAGTTAACTCACGCTGCGTAAGTTAACATGCGTAGGGGTATTTTTGACATTTACTTTGGGAATGAGCAAAACCGTTTGGGTAAAGAGCAGAATTCCCTCATCAATATCAAAACTAAACTAAGGGGGGTGTATTGAATTGATATTTTGAAAGATTTTAAAAGACTTTTTGGTTATGAAAAAATCTTGAGGCATTCAATCAAGATTTTAAAAGATTAGAAATAATTTCGGTGATATTCAATTAGGATTTTCAGGAATTTTTAAAGAGTCCAACAAAAATCCGATGGTATTAAATTAAGATTTTTCTCAACTTAAAAATTATCCTTTGGTATTCAAAAATGTATAGATTTCAATAGATTACTTGATAGAATAGATTTTGTGAGACTTTTTAGTTAAAAAATTTAAAACTAACAATCTCATAGACATAGATTTCTTGAGACTTTTTTATTCCTATACTTTCTTTTCTCCCACTTCACAACGGAAGCAGATCCTCTCCTGCCTCACTCTCATGCCTTTTGTCCTGCTCTTGATCTGAATCAACCATCAATTAAATTGTGTTGTTGATTGCCTGTAGTTGACTAAAATTGATGGTCCAGATCGCGCAACACCGTCATGCGGCAGCAGAGAATCCAGGTCCCTTCACAACGTAACTCACTCCTCCCTCAAAAAAACATAACTTACTCTGGAGTGTTGATTGATATCCTCATTTCACTTTCTTTTTTTTCTTTCTTTGAGAGTCATTATTACTCTGTGTTCTTTTCTTTTTTTTTTGGTTTTCGTCGTTGTTTATTTTCTTTGTCGACATTCACATTATTATTATTTTACTCATGATCACGTTACTGCATTTTTTTTCCAGTTCTTCCTAAGACTTTTTGTATTGATTTTATTTTTATCACATAAATCTTTGATTTTTTTTATCTTTTCACTCTCTTTGTATTGATTTTATGGGGGTGTATTGGATCATGATTCTAAGGGATTTTAAAACGTGTTATTCAATCAAGACTCTTTTCAATTTAAAAAAAGTCTTGTGTTATTCAATCAAAATTGTTTGTCATTTAAAAAAAGTCTTATGGTATTTAATCAAGACTTTTAATCACTTAAAAAAAGTCTAGTGGTATTCAAAATCATTCAAATTTGGAAGGATTGTTTAATAAATCAGATTTTGATGGATTTTGTAGGATTGTCTAGTGAAATTTTAGCATGAAAAAGTCTTTCATGAAAGCATGAGATTTCTTAGGATTGTTTTTTTTCTTTTAAAATTGTACTATCTCTCCCTCTCTCCTCTCCCTTCTCTCTCTCTCTCTCTCTCTCTCTCTCTCTCTCTCTAGCTCTCCCGTAAAAAATAAAGTAAAATAAATAGGAGTTTTTATTGAGATATTTTGAAAGGGTGTGTTATGATATTTTTTCAATTATTTCTTAGAATTCATAAAATCGGTTGAAATCTCTTGAAATTCATAAAATCATTTCAAATCCTTTAAAATCTTATAAATTAAATCCATTGAAATCCTTAACAGTCTTTTAAAATCTTCAAAGTCATCAAAATTTTGCAAAGTCTTTTAAAATCCTCAAGACTTTTTCAAACAAAAATTGTCCTTTAAATCCTAATCCAATACACCCTCCTAAGTCATCCACTCTTGTAATTTTGAATTTTTTTCTAAAATTTGATAGATTCATTTCAAATCTTAAGAATTCTCATAAAAAACTTTCAAATCTTTTAAAAGTCTTTGAGTTAAAATCCCTTAAAATCTTAAAAGTCTTTTAGATGGAATTAACCTTCCTCAACTCAATGTCAAAATGAGTCGCTAGACAAACAAAATGTAGATCGAATTATCTTTCCTCAACTCAATGTCAAAACTAATCACTTTGCTATTAATTTTTTACGCAATAATCACTTCTTCTTTCTTTACGGAAAAGCAATAATCATTTCATTGGTAAAAATTCATTTGAAATCTATAAAGTCTATTGAAATCCATTAAAATCTGTGTTATAAATCCATTAAAATCTGTATTATAAATCTTGATTATAAAAAGTCTTTTAAAAAAAATCTTTTAAAATCTCATAGAATCAATACAATCGTATAAAATCTTTTAAAATCTCATAGAATCAATACAATCGTATAAGATCTTTTAAAATCCGGAAGACTTTTCCTACCAAAATACAACCCCCTAAACGTACCTATCCAACTCTCTTGCATTTCCATCGTCAAACTAGCTTCACTCACGTTCACACAGCAATGCCTGCAACTCCATTTTCGCGTTCGTTCCTCATCTCGCAACCGCGTTTCAATTACTATATTAACCCTATTTTCCGTTCACTCACATCCCAACTCTCTTCTTCACCGTTCCCATTCAATGTCAAATCCTCCACCGTCAGATTCCACTGTGCACTCTCCCAAGCGGCGGAGACCGATTCTCCGAGCGGCGGTCGGTCTGGTGCGTTGTCTCCTACTCCTCCGGTCACCGGTGAAGTTAAGAAAATCGACGTGAATCCTCCTAAGGGTACGCGTGATTTCCCGCCCGAAGAAATGCGATTGCGCAATTGGCTTTTTAATAATTTCAAAGAGGTATAGTTTATGGTTATAATTGATTACTGTGTTTCTCTATGTAGCACAGATACTTCTTATCGAAGGTCTTTTCACACCACACATACATATGTGATTACATTCCATTATGTCATTTTTAAATAATTATTGATGTTTAAGTATAGTGTCAATGTCTGTGTTGGTACTTCATAGGTATTTGGATGTTTTGATATGGATTGTTTTTATGGTTTGTTGTGATGATTTTAGGTGTCAAGGTTGTATGGATTTGAGGAGATTGATTTTCCGGTGCTTGAGTCGGAGGCATTGTTCGTTAGGAAAGCAGGAGAGGAGATTAAGGACCAGGTAATAACTCTTTCACTTCTTTCGAATTAGGGTTAGTTTGGTTCAACGGGAAGGGGAGGGGATTCAAGGGAAGGGAGGGGGAGAATAGAGATTTTAAATGTTGTGTTTGGTTAGGGTGGAATGGTTAAAGAGGAGGGAGAGAGATTTTTTATTTTGTCTATAGATGGAATGACAAACACCACCTGGAAATTCATACGCGCCAAGGTTAGATCCTAGGTTACCTGACTAACCACCACAAATGTCCAGCCTAACAATCTCAACATTGCAGTTGAATTAGGCCCTACAAATGAAGGAGAGAGATTTTAATATTAATTTTTCCATTCTTTTAATATTTAATGTCACACTAATAAAATGCTATTTAACTCTAATTTATTATGGTAGCTAAAATTGGCTCTGGAGAGATTTTTCTTCCACCCTCTCTCAAAAATTGAACCAAACAACTAAAGTTGTAATCTCTTCCCTCCATTTCCTCGGTACCAATAGGCTCCTTAAATTTGGATTGGAATCATAAACGGTTATATTGTTTGGATTTCTCAAAATACAATAGAATGGATTCCATCATATTCCATGAAATTCTTCAATTTTAATTTCCCTTTAATTTTGTGAGAATGGTATGGAACAAATCTTTTTCTCATTCTATATTTAAAACACCCAAAACAATGGAATAACAAATGTTCCTTTATGTTCCATGTCAATCATGTACTACTAGGTGTAGCATTATCTTGAACGATGTCTATCATGTACATGATAGTATATCTCATTTGAAGTTTATTCTCAGGATTTTGAAAGATACGTGTTTCCACACATCATTATTTTAGTTGTAAACAAACTTGGGGCAGGTCTTTTGCCTCTTTGTATGTAAGTGTAGAGGCAGGAGATGAAGCAGGGTTTCATGAATCACGGTGATCAGCAAATATCATCATGAAACAATTTATTATTTCCAATTAAAAAATTTCTTTGGAGAAGTTCATTTATGCTTTGATTAAAAACTTTGGTCATTGACTCCGGTATTTCAGTGTTTCTGCAGTTAAGGTTTGTCTTTGTTATTCTGCATGCTACTTATGGACAGATAACATTGTGAGAACCAGACAATATCTTATGTACAATGAGTCATGTTAGCATTATTTTGTTATTTGAATCCAATAGGAGTTAGTGTTTGCTAGAACAGAGTCGTGATGTGGCCGTAAGGTAATTTAGAGGTAATCCATTGAGTTCTCCCGTGCTTTGATGGCAATTGCGTCACACAAACAGCATGCTTGAATTGTTCTTCAAAAAGTTACCATTAACATAGCAAATTTTTACTAAAAATAAGTTCCATTAATAGTGAATAGAAGAAATACACACTTTATTATTATTATTATTATTATTATTATTATTATTATATTTTTTATGGAACATCAAACTATATACATTTATATTGTGTAGCTGTACTGTTTTGAAGATCGAGGTAATCGCCGTGTTGCATTGAGGCCTGAACTTACTCCTTCTTTGGCAAGGCTGGTGATACAGAAAGGGTAAAATTCATTTTGATATTCCCATTTTAGGTTTGCTTACACTGCAGTTTAGATCTTATGTCTATGTGTAAAAATTACAGTTTAACCTATATAATTACGCATGTTTTCTCGAATGCGAATATTGACTTCTCTTCTTCATGATTGTTCTTTTTTCTTCAGGAAGTCCGTATCACTACCATTGAAGTGGTTCACTGTTGGACAATGTTGGCGGTATGAGAGAATGACAAGGGGGCGTCGCCGTGAGCACTACCAGTGGAATATGGATATCATTGGTGTTCCTGGGGTTACGGTATGTATGTGCTGCCTGGTATACACATCTTTTTATGTAACGGGTCATATGTTTCATGATTGATCCAGAAAGCTTGTACCGAGGTTTTATTAGTTAATAGACAATGTCATTTTAATTATGTTAATATAGCAGTTATGGGTCAGATATTTTTTGATAAGTTAATGCTCTCTTATCTTTCATCCAACCTTCTTTTCCGACTATAGATGAACCTGTTTCTTCTTTTTGTAGTTGAGTCTCAAGGTTATGAAAATGTTCCCCGTAATAAGTCATGAAATGAGTTTTTTTTTTTTTTTTTTAAATTTTATTCTTCTGCATGCTTTGTATGAACTTTT
>Ga0228710_1005250_pt1 | contig 20165 bp, 14 predicted proteins | sample MedpolnodulmetaG_FD_177995 | JGI IMG/M metagenome (GOLD analysis project Ga0228710, IMG submission 177995) | Root nodule microbial communities from Medicago polymorpha collected in Santa Monica, California, United States - pink nodules | ecosystem: Host-associated > Plants > Roots > Nodule... | reverse complement strand
ACAACACCTGAGCTATTGGATGCAATAAGAAAAGTTAGAGATGAACTCCAAACAGACTTGAACTTTAAAGGAAAACAGACAACTATTGAATCATATTTCAATAGAGTGTAATATATTTTTTTCAGTTTCTATGAATTATTAATTTATGATTTTCTTGGGACCGAAAATTATAAAGGGATCTCCCGAAAAATTATTATCTTATTATTTTATCAAATTTTTCAATTTTTTACATTAGCCTAAGTCGGGACCGGACAAATTTATTATTTTAGAGAATTTATTAATTTACCGATTATTAATTTAAAGAGTTTATACGTTTTATTGGCTTGCTTGCGTGGCTTTCCCTTGCAAATTATTTCTCTATAATAACAAAAGAAAGAGAGATAGCGGAAGGAGAAGAAGAAGAAGAAAACATCAAAACGGTGCGGATTTAGAAGGTTGTCTTGCATTGCATACTTCACTCAGGTTTTTCTATCTTCTCTTCAATTAGGTTAATTAAAACCCTATTTTATAATTTATCAAATTAACCCTTTTAATCATCATCTTCATCTCGTTGTTTTGCTAAGAAGTTATGATCGTGGCGGCTTGATTCTCAATTGATTTCTCAATTAGTCTTTAGTTTACTTCGTAGGAGCTTCTGATCTATGAATCATTGACACAGACACGACACTGTCAAGTATACACCGGTAATAATTTAAGGAGTTTAATGGGGATGCACTGTCAGTGTAAATTTATTTTACACCGACACCCAGTAGGAAAACACTATTGCTGTCCACGCCTAATTTATAATGTTTTTTTTTTTTAGAAATAATTACCAATTACTACATTCTCATTGGACGTTGGTGTAAAACTTTGTTAACACACACTGTCACTGCATGTCCTATTTTCTCTAATTGAAGAATATGAAAATGATTGAATGTGATTATATGGGTTGGTGTAGTCTCGTTGTCGACACACCTTCAACCTGAAGTGTCGGTGCTACACAGTGGCGACACTGGTTCAGGGGTTCAAAAGTTTGAATGTTCAAACTTTCGATAGGTGAATGTGTACTTTGGTGTCGTATTGATATTTGGATGTATCCGAATTGCAAATACATTCATATGTGTCTCTTTTATTAGTTTTTGTCCTCGAATTTAGTTTTAGTCAGTCAGTTTAGTACTCGGATGTGTTTTTTCGTTGCTCAATTTAGTCCATAAAATTACAAACAGAAATGCCACTCTTGAACTGTATTTGCAATTTCGGTGCATTTATGGACTATAGTGTGGCTTCGCCCCTGGTGCTATATATACTTCTGATTGTACAGTGGAGTTCAATCCCGGCATTTTTTTTTCCTTTAGGTTATATCTATAACCTTGAAAAAGTTGTTTCTGATTGGTTATTTTGGTTTTGGACATGGCAGTGAGAATGTATAACAATGTCAGACCACAACTGGGGGTGCCTCAATTTCAGCCTCAACTTCCAACAAGCTCACAACCTAATGTGTTTGGGAATGCATTTAATGCTGCCGGTTCTGGACTCATTCGAGGTGGATTGGGTGCATATGGAGAAAAAATATTCGGATCGAGCTCTGAATATGTTCAAAGCAATGTATGTATCACTGTTCTATTATGTTTATTGTTTTAGAAAAAATCATGATTCAGTTGAACATACTGATCATGGTTGATAATATTAGATCTGTTGAATCTGTTAATTTTGTTTTTGTATGATTTATTTCTTTTTAATGTGTTCGTTGTGTTCAAATTGTGTGTGGAAAACTGTTATAAACTCTTCCATCCCATGTTTCTAGGAATTTTGGTATATTGTTGAAACAATACTGATCTATCGAGTATCAGAAATTAATGTAATGCACAACTTGTCTGGAGTTCCATTTAGTTTTGCAAGTCACTTTTAAATCTATTTCATACATGGTGGATGATCTCACTTCGATAATGCTTACATTTATGATATCAGTCAAGTCAAGCTCCACCAATTTGGGAAGGAAAAACCAATGCAACTATAAATGATTTCAAATAGCTTTCATTATCTTGCTTTCCTCCATTAATGTTCAGTGTTGTCAGATATTGGCCATGGCAGCGCCATGGCGGATATCGGTGGCGGGTTTTTGGCTTTCCACCATGACCAATTTTGTGAAGGATGGCAGCACCATGGCATCATACTCTGACATGGCGGTGCCATATGTCTGGATTTTTACTCCGACATGATCCGCCATCAACAACACTGTTATAGATATTATTTGTACGTGTGAGTCAAGGTTTATGTATTAATATCATCTATTTTCAACAACAGATAACTAGGTATTTCTCGGATCCCCAATACTACTTCCAAGTGAACGACCACTATGTTAAGAACAAGTTAAAGGTTGTTTTGTTCCCATTCCTGCACCGGGTAAGCAGTAATGTCACACTTTTCTGCATTCATGTAGTTGAATTTTTTTATTTGATTTTGTTGTTTTATCTTTGTCTTCGCTCTTATTTTTGTTTTCTAATGTTTAGGGTCATTGGACTAGAATCACTGAACCAGTGGGAGGTAGACTCTCTTATAAACCTCCAATTTATGACATAAATGCACCTGACCTGTACATTCCATTGATGGCATTTGGTACCTATGTTGTACTTGCTGGCATTTCACTTGGTCTTCGTGGAAAGTAAGTATACTATTTCTTATATCTTATTTCTGCAATATGCTACTGACATGAATTATATCCTCAAATTTGTGTGTGCGCGCGCGCGTCATAGAGCTCCATACCATAAATTCTCCAAATTAGTCCATAACATAATTTTTTTACCGAGTAAATTTCCTATCCGTGATAATAGCCTTTGCAAAAGTGATTTGAAGATCCCAGAAATGTTATGTGCGGCAACTAAATTACAAACTATTTGATACCCAAAGTCTTTGATTAGTACAATTGTAAAGGAATATATGTAGCTCTCTAACTCCTTAATGCAATACTTTGAAGTTTATTTGCTTTGTTCTGTGATGAAGAGTTGGTAAATCACTTTGTGAAAGTTTCTTCTGTCTGGTCATGGCAGTGCCTGGTTATCTACCTTGTGCAATAAAAAACATGGTACTGCATTAACAGAGTCAGGCTATTATATTGTTCAAAAAGAGTCAGGCTATTATATGCTTCACTTTTCCCAATTTTTTGTCCAGTGTGTATATAGATAGTTGAGTCCTTTTTCTTTGTTTTTGTTTATAATTGGTGTGGCCAAAATTATATTTTTCTTGTGGATTACAAGTAATAGTTATCTTAAGCTCTTAGATGTTATGTGAGTTATAAGTTAGTTTGTGAAAAGGAACATAGCGTTTGAGAGATCAGATGCTGTGGGCTCGAAATCCCGACTAACATTTGTCATTTCACCGGAAAAATAAGTCTCTGATGTTAGACATTTCAAGCTGTATTGTTATTTTGAAAACTACGTAGCTGTATTTTTGCCAAGTTACACTAAGAATTTAGTTTGGTTTTGTTAGGATAAAGAATATTAATTAGGATTAATCAGGGTAGTTGGCTTGTTAGAAGGGTTATAAACAGAATAAATAACGATGGATAGATTCATTCTATAAAATTGAGAGTTGTGTGTAAAATGAGGAATCCACTGTTAGGATAAAAAAATGTTATGTGCAGTAATTAAATCACAAACTATTTTGATACCCAGAGTCTTTGGTTAGTACAATTGTAAAGAAATATACGTGGCTCTCTAACTCCTCAATGCCATACTTTGAAGTTTATTTTCTTTGTTTTGTGATGAAGTTTATTCTATTTAAGAGTGTGCCAAACAGTTTTTTAAAAAAATACCCAGGAATTAAACTCCTGTCTTTTTATTCCCGGGTATTTTGTTCCTAAGAATAATTTTTGAGTCCGTGTAACAAATGCCCTCTAACATTTGTCGTTTTGTCTGGAAAAATAAGTCTCTTTGATTTTAGACACTGCAAGTTGTATTGTTATTTTGAATATTCCATTTCCATAGCTGTTTTTTTTGGTAAGTTAGACTAAGAATTTAGTTTGGTTTTGTTAGGATAAAGAATATTGATTAGGATTAATTGGGGTAGTTGGCTTGTAAGAAGGGGTATAAATAGAATAAATAAGGATAGATTGATTCAATCTATAAAACTGAGAGTTGTATGTAAAATGAAAGATCTATTGTGTAAGTTAGATCCTTTGAGGAGATATCTGTGTCCTACCTCAATCATTCATTCAATAAAACCCTTCTTTTCTTTCAATTCTTTCTACCAGTTTTCTGTTTCAATTACTCCGGGTTCCTACCAGGTTTATAGTGTTAAATTTCATTCTATCTGAACTTATTAATTTTTTTCCCACCTAGTTTATTATAGTTTCTTATACATACTGTATTTGTTTCTGCCAGGTTTAGTCCTGAAGCATTAAACTGGTTATTCATCAAGGGAATGGTTGGTTGGTTTATGCAAACAGCACTACTTAAAGTGACATTGCTTTCATTAGGAAGTGGAGAAGCACCACTATTGGACATCGTAGCATATGCAGGGTATACTTTTGCGGGCATGTCTTTGGCTGTTCTTGGAAAAATAATATCTGGTTACTCCTACTACGTTTTGATGCCATGGTTCTGCTTATGCATGGGAATATTCTTAGTTAAAACGATGAAAAGAGTCCTTTTTGCCGAAGTCAGGAGTTATGACTCGAGTAAACACCACTATCTCTTGCTCTTCATCGCTTTGGCTCAGTTCCCATTGTTCATGTGGCTTGGAAATATCACTGTTAATTGGTTTATATGAAGTGCTAGTATTTACAATGTACTATAGTTTAACTTAGTAATATTTTTTGGTTGTCAATTTTGGATAATATATATAGTAACATAGACTTTTCCTCTCTCCCTTGCTTTTGTTTAATGGATACCATAGCTATGTAATTATGAGCCTTTCACATAGATGTTTTTTTTTTCCTTTCAGTATGGCCTTCAATAAATTATGCTCTTTTGGCCCCCCAAAGCCGTTCGTTGCTTTGCTTCGTAATTCCCAAACGATTTTCTTTTTTGTGTTTATAAGTCCTTCGGTAAATATCTACCAAACATTGTTTTATAGGCTTTTTGAGCAAGTAGAGGGGTCAAATGAGCAACCATCGCCTTCAATTGGGCTAATCACAAGCGACTCTCAATGAGTATTTCCAGATGATATATGTCTCTAGTTAGAGAATTAATAGCATAAGTAAAATTTAACATTATATTTTGTAATTTGTTGTATTCTTTAATCAATGTCTTTAGAGTATAAGATATCATTTGGTTTAAAACAAAAACAAACTACTGTGGCGTCATTCTTTGCAAAGAATAATGTTTTTATACAAGAATAGTGGTAACATTACATATAAATGTTTTTTTTACACAAAATTTTAATAGTTTGTGAAATTTCCAGTGTCTAGAAATCGTATATCAGATTGACTACTTTAAAAGGCACAAATTGTCTATTAAATTGATGACTTTCAATAAACTTGGATCAATTGCATTTTGAGTTAAATAAAAATGGTCATATTAAGTAGGAGTTTGAAATAAGTAAAATTGATCAAAGATTATTTTGATTTGAATTTAGATTCTTTTAAACTATTTACCCTTTTTATTAAGTCAAACTAACGCATTAATTTTTTTTTTTGAATAAGCAAAACTAACCCACCAAAATTGATACCGAAGAGAATCGAACATGAGATCTTAAAATTTATTAACCACTTGCTAAGTTCATTTGCATTTGAAATTTATCAAATTCTATAAAACGTATAAGCGAAATTATATCAAAAATAAAAAAATTCTTCATATTTACGTGTGCATAGGAGGATTTGACAAAAAAGAAAGCAAAAAAACTACCATTTTTACATGAATTATGTAGATAAGGGAAATCAATATCTTATGTTAAATTTTACGCCTATGGCCTAACAACATCATGTGAAAGTGTGTTTACTGTTCATAAATATTCACAATTTTTGGATACAAAAATTTTGCATGAAAAAGTTATGTCATTATCATAACATGAGAAAAACCATTAACATACAGATACCTCATTTGAATTTGATTAGAAAAATACAAGTATAAAACTCTTAGAGCTAAATATTATTCCATATTTTAGGCCTTAAAATTTTGTTCGTCGCTATTATTTTCCCCATAAAAACTATTATTTCTATAAAATTATAAAATGAATTTATATTTAGATTGGTATTGGGAGTACAAGTTTTCATCCTAAAAACTCAATTATCCTATCACATATATCTCTCTCAATTAAAAATACTCCATTAACTTGAGTTATCTTTTTTTTTTTATGAAAGAGTTTTCTTATCCTATCCTATTACTCATTAGTTTGTAATCAAAGCAAGTCCTATTAAAATTCAATTTAACCCTAAATATATAGCTTTTTAAATAACCCTAGATTTATAGTTGGATCACCTTTAAAGCAATCAAATGTGTGTATAAGGAAGTAAGTTACTCCTACTTGATTTTGACTAAAAACCCAATCTTCATAATTTTAAACTAAAGATGAAGTTGCTTTAGTTATAGGTTTGTGTTTTGATGATGTTCATTAGGTAGGTTTATTTGATGATGTGTTTATGTTGATTAGTTTTAACTTAGAAAACATATTAAAACACCTAGTAATCTTTGCATCATTGTGTCATGTGATCCATGGATGTCTTGTGCGTTGTTGTGTACATAAAACTTCATTTTTGAGTGACAAAATCCTTCTTTGAGATGCTTGATTTGATTCAAGGTTCATTGATTCATATCAAGTATTCTTTTTGACATTTTTCCAAATGTCTCACACCTTTTGATTCGATTCAAGATTTCATGAATCGTATTAACAGTGAATCGATTCAAACTATCTTGAATCATATCTTTGGTTCTGTTTGAACCTTGTTTTTGCCCGTGTGAATTGATTTAGTATTTGATGATTCGTATCAATCTTCATCTGAGTTCATTTGAATTGATTCATATATATGTTGATTCTATCATTCTTCATTATTCAGATTGCCTATTTCCAGCAGTCTGAATCGATTCAGACACTTAGTGAATCGATTCACTTAGTTGTTTTTTGGCGAATTTTTGCACTTCCCACTCTTTTCTATATATACTCATATCCTCATAACACCCAAACCACTTAAACGTTTGCATATATTCTCTCTAGAGTCTCCAAACCTCATTCTCCATTTATTCTTTAGATTAATTTTTTTTTCTAAGAATCATTGTGGTCTTTGAGTCATTGATTGTTAGAGTACTATAGGGATTGTAAGTTGACTACTTTCAAGGATTTTGATTGGAAATTAAGGATCTAAAGTAAATTGATCATTTCACCTTCAAGGGTATTAGGGGTTCTTCCTAACCTTCTTGAGTTGAATGGGGATCCAACCATCAGATGGAACAAAGAAGAGTTTGAGGGAAGAGCTTCAAGGATTTCACGGGTGATTGAGGATTCGAAAATTTGAAGAAACACCAATTTCAAAGGTTCTTGAAGATTATAAAAATTGAAAATTAGGGTAATCACAACATTGTAACCAACACACTCAATTTTAGTGAAGCCTTGGTGGAGACGTTTTCCAGCAAGAAGAGTTCATATACCCTGAAGCAATGATGAAAGGAAACTATGTGTATCTCTGTGTCGTTTAAGAAGGGTTAATGTAATTTGAATTTGTTATGTTTGCAAATAAAATTGTATCATCTTTCCATTGTTTTTTTTAAGCACCAATCACATATTTCACATGTATTAACAAAAGTCACATACGTAATTAATGTGTTTGTTTTTTGCACACTGTAATTATCAAAACTACATTTTGTGTATTATATGTACAATCTCTGTCCCTTTTTAAGTGTTTTTTTTAGAAAATTAATATCAAATTAGTGATGTGTACTTTTGCACATTTTCTTCCTATTATACCCTCATTTTAATCCACCAATAAATTCCTATTTTTTTCACACACTTTATCTTTCTAATAAATTTAATATGTTATCTTGTTCTCGTAATAAACAATTGTCCGTTATTATCTTTTTTTTTTGCAACAAATTCCTATTTTTAACAATTGTTACTCATCTTATTTATAGAATTTTAACTCTTCTTGGAACTATTGTTTGTAACAAAATTTTGTTTAAATTTAAAGATAACAAGAAACAAACTTTGTTTAAAAAAACAAATAAACTTTGTTTTAAAAAAAACAAACTTTAGTTTTCCAAATAGATAGCATTAATTAGTTTTATTGAAAAGGACAGAAGTAATTGACAAATGGTATAATTGACAAATCGTACCATTAAAATACCAAAAAGACAGTTAAATAGGAACAAAAAATTCACTCTAAAAATAGTCCTTCAATGTATCAAAACTTCAAAATAGTCTCTGATTGTGCATTTTGTTAGTCAAAATAGTCCTTGATGTTAAAATATTTCATCAATATTGTGAGATCAGTCCTTCAATATACTTACTTATTGACATATTAGTCCTTATAAGTACATGTTTATTGTCATTTTAGTCTCTATATGAAAAGAGTTATTGTGAGCATTGAGAGAGCACTGTAGTGTCGATGACTATTTTGACTAACAGAATGCACAATCAGAGACTATTTTAAAATTTTGATACAATGAAGGACTAAAATGACTAATCATTACACATTTAGGGACCAAAGTGACCATTACCCCTAATATTATTAATCAGGATTCTCTAGAAAAAATAATTTGCACTTAGTAATTTTTTTGTCATCTTAATCAAAATGGAAAATAAACATCACATCAACATTACCAAACGACAACAGTTAGGTTCCAACTCTGATATCGGTCGTGTCACTAAAGATATTGTAGTAATTTTGAAGAGTGATGAACTTTTTTTTAAATGAAGTGATAAATACCATATTACACTCATAGATAAAGATGTCAAACTTAACAATATTTGAATTGTTAACAATTTTTTCTTAATGGTGATTTTTTAATAGTGTCTATAATTAGGAAAATGAAGAAATTGGGAGGTATTAGGTGTAAACAATTCCATTGTACTATATGTAGGAAGTAATAAATAAATAGTAGTCAAATGAAGAGATAAAAAGAATCTATCAACATGAGTTGTAGTGTTTATAGTGAGTAAGTTCCAACACATGATGAGTGTATCCGCGTAGATTCTGTGTCAGCATTTGAGTACGTTCGTACCAATCTCAAATCTTGTACCTTCAATTTCTTAGCTGTGTTTGTTTTGTTTGTTGCAACAACTTACCACATGGTACTCTTAGCTGCCATCCATTTTTACAACACCAATTTACTCATATTAAACCAACTTACTCCAATAGTTTAGGAAACATGACTAAAACAATTTTCTAAATTAAACCAACTTTGGTCAAAACTACAACAAACTTACTCATATCCACCAACCAATTCACACATCATCCACTTGACTTCTTCTTTAACTTTTTTAATCACACCCTCCTTTCTTTTAGCATCCACATTCTTCTTTTCACCCCTATTTATACATTACTTTCTAATTCATTCTCACTTCACAAGCATACACATTCTTGTATCTCATTACATTTTCATAGGTCAAGAAGAAAAATATATCAAAGGAAACTGGTTTTTTATTCTTCATAATATCAAAACATATATCTTCTTAGTTTATATCATATAGATCATCTTTGACCGGTTCATGGCCACCAGAGTTATCCCACCAAGAATCCTAAGGAAACTCCGTTACAACACCGCCACAAAACCTTTCCAACCTGCCCTCGCCTCGCCGGCTGTATCTCCGGCGTCTAATATTTTAGACCAAAAACCGCCATCATCAACAACAACCCTCCTCCCTCCCGACGCCAATCTCGACTTCCACGACGTCGAAAAACTCTTTTCGCACGTCCCAACCACCAAACTTCTCAAATCAACTGCTGTCCTCCATGCTACCGCGGTCGAGCCAATGGTCGACCTCGGTACATGGATGTTGAGGTCTGATCTCATGCAGACCAATAATCCATTAAGTAACCTTGCAATGGCTACCACACGTGCCACTTTTTTCGATCATTTTTGTGCTGGAGAAGATGCTATCACTGCTGGAAAAAGTATTGCCAGGTTGAATGAAGCCGGTTTACGTGGAATGCTGGTTTATGGCGTTGAAGATGCTCATGATAACGCCGGCTGTGATCGCAATCTCAAAGGTTTTCTTCGCACCGTTGATGTCAGCAGATCGCTTCCTCCATCTTCGGTAATCTCTTCTTTATTTCATCTCTCTAGTTCAAAATGTAACTGTTTTCTTTTTTTGCTTTTTTGGTTCGGTTTCTTCATTGTCACAGAAGAGAGATGCAATCTGCTTTAATGGATCCAAATTCAATTGAGAATTACCCTTTTGATGGTGCCGCATTCACGACTGGAACCACAATTTAATACAGCCTTGATGACATTGTTGCTGCTGACGTGACGTATCTGGTGTCCGTGTCTGATTCCGTGCTCGTAGGAAATGAAAAGAAAACTAAGTGCTGTTAATCATAGCATGGAACATTGGAATTGGAATTTGATTCATGAAATCAATCAAAGCATGGAATGGAACAATGGAAATGGAATGGAATTGGAACAAACAAACAATTGTTTTTGGTAAAAGACTCTCAAGCACTAATAAGCCACACAGAAAAAAAAAACTGTGGTTGCTGGTGCATTTTTATATACTTTTTTTAAAATTATGTAAAAAAAAAATATGTCATAAATTTAAGGGGTTGTTTTAATTTTAAGTTTAACATTATTATTATGAATGTTATGTACTAATATTTTCAAAATTGAACTTTTTTCTGTGTTATAGGTAAGCTTTGTGATTGTGAAGATTACTGCAATATGTCCAATGAGTTTGCTTGAAAGAATGAGTGATTTGCTGAGATGGCAGAAGAAAGACCCTTCTTTTGTTTTACCATGGAAGCAAGATTCATTGCCAATTTTCTCTGAGTCAAGTCCTTTGTACCATACAAGGAAGAGACCAGAGCCATTAACTGCAGAAGAAGAGAGTGATCTTGAGCTAGCTAACAAGAGATTCCTTGAGCTTTGTCAGAAATGTGTGCAAGCCAATATCCCATTGTTGGTTGATGCTGAGCATACTTCAGTTCAACCTGCTATTGATTACTTTACTTACTCATCAGCAATTATGCATAACAAAGGTGAAAACCCTACTGTGTTTGGAACCATTCAGACTTATTTGAAAGATGCTAAGGAGAGAATGTTGTTGGCATCTAAGGCTGCTGAGAAAATGGGGATACCAATGGGATTTAAGTTGGTGAGAGGTGCTTATATGTCTAGTGAAAGAAAATTGGCTGCTGATTTGGGATATGCTTCTCCAATTCATAACACTATTAAGGATACACATAAGTGTTTCAATGATTGTTCAGATTACATGCTTGAGAAGATTGCTAATGGCCCTGGTGGAGTTGTTCTTGCAACTCATAACATTGAATCAGGTATATATTATATGATATGATGATAAGGAAATTAATGTATGCAATTGAGGGGTATGAGTTTGATTTAATTAATGTTGTTTTGTATAGGAAAATTGGCTGCTGCAAAAGCACATGAATTAGGGATTGGAAAGGTGAACCATAAGATGGAATTTGCACAACTATATGGAATGTCTGAGGCACTATCCTTTGGTTTGAGCAATGCAGGGTTTCAAGTTAGCAAGTACATGCCATTTGGACCTGTTGAGACTGTTATGCCATACCTCTTGAGAAGGGCTGAGGAGAATAGAGGAGTGTTGGCTGCATCAGGCTTTGACAGGCAACTCATGAGGTAAAAAATTTGAAAAAAAATTAACCATTTCATTTTTACTCTTGTTAATTTTGTGTGACTTATGAAATGTAACATTTGGTTGATTCTGTTTCTGACATTGATTTTGTTTTGTTTGTAACAGGAAGGAATTGGTCAGGAGAATAAAAGCAACCGTGCTTTAAATTTGTTGGATGAGTTGATGGGATGTAATAATGTAGGCAACAGGATTCACCATTCTTTGTACAAATTAGAGAGAATCCTGTAATTTGCTTAAGTTTTGTGCATTCAAGTTCATGAAATGTGTATTTGTCTTATGTGTATTGATCCACATTTCCACTTGCTTGTACATTAATTCCATTGAATTTTTTAAGAAATTGTTATTCATAAAGTGTCTTATGTGTTTGAGGTGATTCCATTTGAATTTGGTTAGAAAACTACAAATACAAAAAGGAAATGAAAATAATAAGATAGCAACTTGTGCATTACAAATACAAAAAGGTAAATGAAAATAATACAAGATAGCAACTAGTGCTTGAATTTGGCTATGATTGGTAGCCATTATTTCATTATAGCATACAAATGTTGAAAGAGATCAATTTGGTTTTGATAAAGTAACATGTAGTTGGACTGATAGGGACAGATTAAGCATGATCTTTCATGATGATTCACAAAACAACTATCTGAGGGTGACATTTAAAAAGTTGGATTCTTTCATGGATCTAAAAATAGAGAATACAGAGAAAAATGATGAAATGATTAGGACAGGTATGAGTATACAGGAAAAATTATGTGTTTGTCACTTGATATAGTTTAGAGGACCAAATAACTCTGTTCTTATTGATTGTCAAAAAAGAAAACTGGCTTATAATAAGCTGGGAAGGATTTTATATTGTTTGATTTTAAGAGATGAGTAAAGATCTTCTTCATTTCTTTTAAAAAAATGAACTTCTCGTTTAAAGGATTAAATGTCTAATAATATAGTCCAATATACTTATGTATCATTTATTCACTCTCAAGAAATTGAGAGAGTCTTTATCCATCTAAAATATCCATCATTACGTTGGATTATGAATAATATTAAAGTATTGAGTATATGAATCTCTTTAAAAAGAAATCTCTTTACTTATATTTGTTCAACACTCAATATTATTCTTGAATCAGATTTTAGTGTGGATCTTGATCTAATCATGTTGGATGTCCAACCTCACCATCCTCATGCTCCTCTGATTAGTCAGATTGTCCAACTGCAACATCGAGATTAAATTGTTAATTTTCAACATACCCTCCATCAAGGTAACAAGTGTGGGGATTGACTTGTTAAGTATGGTGCTTCTTCTTTGGATGCTCTAAATTCTTGGAGTTTTTCCCTCCTCAGCGTATTATTCTCTTCTGGATTATGCTCTTGGAGTTGTTCGCTTGAGATTGTAGTTTTTTTATTTTTATTTATTCTTGATAAAAAAATATTTATTCAACACTCACGTTTTTTGTCTACTACTTCTTTACTCACATTTGACATAAATATCTTTCATTCTATTATATAATTAATTATTTGATAAAAAGGTTATATACAACAAAACATATTAACCGTGAATTTTTTTTGTCCTTACTATATCGTCTGCTGCGTGCATATGAACCGTTGGTTTAATATATAAAGAAAACGTACATTTTCAACCATGTGCTAGGCAAGATCCCATTTACTCCATTTCCAAGGACAAAAAAAGTACGAAATCCAACTTGCATACTCAAATTGTACATTTTTTATTCTGTCAATTTGATTTGAAATGACTCATTTCAATAAAATAATGCAAAGCCACTTGCTAGCTCCGTTGAATTTGGAGGTGTTCCAAACTATTTTTCTTTGTAAAAGAAGAAAAACTTGACTGAATTACAATCTGTTGATACATATATGTGTGTGTGCATGCTCCTAATTTGTTGATACATATACGTGACATTCAACTCATTTATCTGATTGTTTAAGAGAGGCCGAAGATTATCACAATGGACATTAAACAATCGGATAAATGAGTTGAACTTCACATCTTAATACAAAACCTTAAAATATTAGACATATATACGTTCTCTCAGTTACATTATGTTGAACATTTACCTTTTTTTATCCAATGTAAAACTCATACTCACACTTGAAATATCAACATAAAATTGTTGTCTATAAAGTGTATCTACGTGTGTGTCGAGGTGATTCCCTCTCTGAATTTGATTAGAAAATTACAAATACAAAAGATAAATGAAAATAATAAGATAGCAACTTGCATTGCAAATCCAAAAAGGTAAATGAAAATAAATAATATAAGATAGCAGCAACTTGTGCTCGAAATGGCTATGATTGGTAGCAACTTGTGCATTAACCTGGGTGTGATTGATAGGGACATATTGCGCATGATGTTTCCTGATTATTAACAAAACAACTATCTGAAAGCGACATTTAAGGAGTTGTATTCTTTCATGCATCCATTCCTCTCAAACAAGAAAAAAGGGTATGATATGATGAAATGATTAGGACAGAAATTATGTACATAATTATGTATTTCACACTTGATATAGTTTAGAGGATTAAATATGAGAATGATTGGTGGTTTTGGAGGATAGGGATAATACAGAGAATGAGAATTGGGAGCAAAGCAATGTTCATGAGCTCATTTAATATTAGACTTAGAGGGTTGGGGTGGGGGTAGGGTGAAAGAAGAAGAAAAAAAAGTGTTGAGGAAGTCGTAGAAAGTTAGTTTTATGTCGATACAAAGAGACAAAATTGGAGGTAATTTCGGAGACCTTGTATCATACTTTATTGGAAAACTACAATTGCAATTGAGTTATTTTTCCATCGATGGTTAATAGTGGATGTATTCTTTATTTTTGGAGTAACGTAATCTATTATTATCTTTACTTTTTCTAACAAAGACTGTGTTGGTGTGTGTGTGAATTTGGCCGCGGAGCATAATTGTTGTTGACATTTATGCTTTGTGTGACTATAAGCAAAACGTAGGTTATGTGATTGTATTTTAATGTTTGTCTTTTTAATATTAGTACATACAATTATTCTTTCATAATTTTCCACAATGGTATATTTATAAAAATATGATAAAAGTTACGATAACTAAGAATTGCATTGATTTTAATTTTTTTTTTCTATAATAAAGACTAGAAAAACTAGGTTGTACGGTGGCGCGTGAGAGTTGTATTGGACAGGACTTTCGATTGTGCGACAATCATGAGTTGGAACTGTGAGCAGTTTGACAAATTTTGTTTTTGATATATGTCATTCAGAAAGTCGAGACATTGTTGGTCGGATGACTTTATTTCGTTGCACGTAATGATGTCATTTGAAATGACGGTCATCATACTTCAACAAGCATTGGGAGGACATCACTAGATGCATGACAACAATGGCAAGAGGTTCATAAACAATCCTCACCACCAGTTGTGCAACACTGGTAGAACAAAGTGCAAGGTAACAACTCAGTTTGGGAGAACCCGGACGAGACGTGGTTGAAGTGCAATGTGGATACCGCGTTCCATGAACGTAACCATATTACAACTTTTGTGAGTTGTATTAGAAACTCTCGCGGACAATTTATCCGGGCTCAAACGAAATGGCAACAGACAAATATGACAGTTTTAGAGGGGGAGGCAGTTGCCTTACTCGAGGCCCTTCATTTTGCGGATGCAAACAGATGGGACCAGGTTGTCTTTGAGTTTGATTCATCTACTCTAGTGCAAGCTCTATCATCTCCGGGTTATGGTGACTCAGAATTCTATGCTATTGTTTCTATTATTATTTATCAGTTATATTTACATTCCAACTTCGAAATGAAGTTTGTTAGGAGACAAACGAACATGGTTGCTCATACTTTAGCTAGAGCGGTCTGTTCTTGGACTAGTCACCGTATTTTTTATTCTTATCCTTCTTGTATTGAACATTGGTTGATTAATGAATGATAATAGTTAACTTTGTTTCGGTAAAAAAAACTAGAAAAACTATATTTTTTTCTATAATATTTTTGTAAGTCATACGAAGCTATGCTCTGGTTTTAAATGGGGTCCCGCAAATGGGCGGTGAGATTAGTCCCCTCAAATCGGTCGGTTCTTAGATCGGATGCTGAGAATAAAATAAAAAATAAAAAATCTCCATGAATAAAAAATGAAAAATATGATTATAAAAATAAATGCTTAAAAAAACCCCAAGTAAAAACCCTGTTGCTCAAAGAAGATAGAATTAAAACCCTAAAAGAAGAAAACCTGCCGCTTTGCATTTAATTGATTGACGATGGAGCACGGTTCGTACTCTGATTTGAGTAAATCAACATTTTCTCTCGTCGATGAAGATCACACTTTCGCTAATTCTGTCCGATTTACCTTGAATCAAGAGTTAGTTACTTTCTTTCTTCTTTTCATTTAATTGTTTCATTTATCATCATAGGATAGGGAATGAAATATTAAGTTGATATATTACTCAAAACCTGCAAATTAATTCTGGAGATAACTAGTGATATTTGTATTGAATGAAAACAAAAACAGTAGCGATGAATGTAAGCTTCCTATGATGTGTTGTCAAATAGCGGCTATAGTGTGACAGAATTTGAGCAAATTGCTATTGCTCCACAATACTACACTATACATTGTTTTCGCACTGTAGCGTAGCATAATTTTTATTATTACCCTAATTGTTCTTGCCAAGAGACCCTCCCTGCCATGGTGATGACAAAACGGGGTGCTCTTAAGGTTTATGGGGAAGTCGCTGGCGTTGAGCTTATTCTAGCTCAACAGGGTAAATCTCTGGTTCTACGTATCCTTAAGAGTCTTAAGGAATCAGAGCTGCGCAGTTCTCTTGATATTTAGGGTAGCATTTGGCGACATTGGCCAACCACAATGTTAAGTGTAAAAAAAAAAAAAACCTTGTGAAAGAGAGAGAAGAAAGCCACTTCTGACGTTGTGGTACTGGTTGGCCAATGTCACCAAATGCTATGTCACTCAAGTGTTACCCTAATATTTAGGTGATGTGGGTCAATGAGTGGAGAGTTGATGGAGAGTAGCGGTCAAGTTAGTGGGGACCATGAGGCATCCCACTACTCCACCTCTCCTAGACATAGTCAAAGCCCCATGTGTTTCATGTGGGAAGGCTTTAATCGAAGTATGATGTGTCCTGACCAAGTCGGAGGGGACCTTCTTCTAAGGAGGCCATGTGGTTCCTTAGACAGCGTAATTCTCATGGCAGTAAGCTAATATTAACAAACCATTATTAATAATGGTACTAGTCCACAGTGCTGCTGTCTCTGAGCGTGCTTGTGCCTAGCGAAGATAAAAAATGGAGTGGCCATGGAAGAATTTCTGCGCAAAGCCGCGGAATCGCATGAGACCAATGCTTTTGTGCGCTTCCGGCAATTTGCATAGAAGAAGACAGTAACTGAGGCACGCGACCCACCTCATGATATGCAAATTTGGGTTAAAAACCCTGAAATGTGTTCAGAAGCAGACCTGTATTCTCAGTTTTACCAATGTACTTATTAAGTAAATACACACACCCATTAATTTCTTTTTCAAAGGAACACTAACCCGTCTATATTCAAAAAAAAATTGTATTAAAAACGTGACACTGCAACGTGTGAGGCAATTGTATTTATTCTACTCATTCCTTTTGTTTTGTACTCCTGTGTTGTTTTGCTTATTTGGAGTTTTTAGTTGTGGCATTTGACCTTTGTATGACTATATGTTGTGATCCTGAATTGGAGTTTCATCAAGTTTTTGTGGTGTGATTTGGAGTTTTTACTGAACTATGTCGTGAAACTGATCTTATGATGTGTTACAATCCCGTGATTTGTGATATTGTGACCCCTTCTTGATCCTGCCTATGATCTCGATTATGACTACCTTGGTTGTAATAACAGAAAAGAAAGTGGATTATGGGGCTTCTCGTTGTCTAAGGGGGAAAGAGTTTCTTTTCTTTCAACAAAGACATATTTGACCATGCCACGTTGCATCCACAATGTATCCCAAATGTATCAAAAAAACCAATTTTTTTTTTTTAAATAATTGAAGAACATCATATACTTTTGAGATACATACTGAGAGTATCCTAAGAGTTTCGATGTTCGATATGTGTTCAACATGGAAACGTTGCCCATTTTGGAGTATCCTGGCTTCATAGATAGAGTTTGAAATATTTTTCGTTTTTGTAATTCATATTATAAATGTCTGTTTAACTTGGCTTTTTTATATCTCTCTTTCTGTGCCCAACCTCTTACTCTTCTTCCTTAATATTTTTCATTATAAGCACAATATATCCTGATGACTGATGAGAGTAATTATTGTTGTCTTGCAGTCCAAGAGTGACATTTTGTGGGTACAGCATTCCTCATCCTTCAGAAAACCGTGTTAATGTCAGAGTCCAGACAACTGGTAAGTGGTAACATAAGCTGTCTCATGGTGGATATAATGCAACTGTAATTGGAAAATTTGTAAGAGTCTAATACCAAAAATTCCATTTGGTACTTGTTCAAGATTATAATTACAACACAAGATTATGTACTTCAGCTTCCAATTTCATATATTGGTAGACAATCTTTTCTGTTGTGCTGACCAGTATTTGTTACTTGTTTTAGATAATTTACATAATTTGAGCCATTTTTTATTTTTACAACAAGCAAAGTCAGTTCCTATTATTAGCACTGAATAGAAGCCAAACTTTTTTAAGCGAGTTAATTCTATCTCTATTGTGATACTGAAAAGTTTCTGATCTCATTGGATTGCATTTTCTGTTCAACTAATGAAGTTTTCTTATCTTATATTTTTTTTCCTTATCAAGTTCATATTTAAATGAATTATAGGTTTGGTGGTGCATCTATGAATAACTGAATAGTTAAAACTGATTATATAATTTGTTTTTGTTTTTTGTTTGAATAAAACTATTAAAAGGCAATGGTTGAGCAATGAGCATCCACAAGTATGTGCTACATTGTGAATTACATGACCATTGACCAGTAGTCCTTGTAGGCTTTTCTGCATATAAATCACTGTTGCACTTCCATGTTCTAAATTTGTTCTCTTTTATGATTTATAGCTATTCATTATATGTCAATTGGATTAACAATGAACTCAGGAAAATTGAAGTAGCTTCCTTTATAAAATAGGTATATTCTCATTTTTGTTGGTTTAAACTTTAAACATGTGTCGAGAAGCCCTACAAACCTGAAGCACTAATAAGGAGGAAATACCAGATAGTTTATTATCAAATAGTTAATAAGAGTGAGCTCAGACCAAACCATTGTGCATGTTATTATGACGTTGTTTGATCGGTTTAATCGACCTCACATAGTGGGAAAAGACTTTCGTTGTAGTTGTGGTATGATTTATATATAATTCAATGTCGCTGCATCAGTAATTTTCAATTGAATGGGTCATATCTCTCTGTATCTGTAGGGGATCCAGCAAGTGAGGTGTTAAAAGATGGTTGTCAGGATCTGATGCTTATGTGCCAGCATGTTAGGAGCACTTTTGGGAAGGCAGTTAATGATTTTAAAACCAGCAAGTCTGTTCGAAGCACTTCTGAGAATAAAACCAGCAAGTCTGTTCGAAGCACTTCTGAGAAGGCAGTTAGTGAGTCTGATGATGATATGGATACATGAACTAGTCTGCAAGTTATAATTTTGATTTTGAATTAGTTAGGTTATTTGAACATTAAAATATAAACACCATATGTATTTGTCTCTATCTCTTACCTTTTTATCTTATGCAACTTGGTCTTATGTTTGAAGACACGGTAACCATGTTCCAAATGACGGTGGATTGAAGTAACGAAGGTAGCTTCTAAAAACCTGCATCAGGCCTCAGTTCCTTTCAATTTTGTGTGTGAAAACTTCGAAACAAACAAACGTTTGCACTTTTAAAAAATACAAAAAATATATATTAAAGGGTACCATATTTGTTACCAAAGTTTTGATGTTGAAGAATTATTTCCCATTTTGTGTTGAAGCTGTTTTTTGCATTTTTAAGCAAGATTGGTCTTGATTGTTGAGTAAAAGTTATTCCTAGAGGACTTATGTTCCAGTTCTGTATTTGCCTATGCAACTGCGAAGAATGATGATGTGCAGGCAAATGCATCTACGAAACAAATGTTCATTACCAGGTTTCAAATAACATGTAGAAAGTAGACTTTATTCCTGGAAATTTTAACCAGTCTTGGTTTTAACTTTGAGCAGGATTTTTATTTTATAAATGTTTGAAACTGTAGAAACAATTATGTAGCAATAATTATGACATGGAGATTATGCAGGAGTATTACTTAATTCGTTCTTGATCTCAAGAAGATAGCATGATGTTTACTAGGGGTGGGCAAAGTTTGGTTTTGAACCAAAACTGCATGTAAACTGATCTGAACTGTTTTTCAGTTCATTAGAACTGAACTGAACTATAATGGAACAACTCGAACTGAACTGAAACTGTTCTATA
>Ga0228710_1005248_pt1 | contig 20166 bp, 18 predicted proteins | sample MedpolnodulmetaG_FD_177995 | JGI IMG/M metagenome (GOLD analysis project Ga0228710, IMG submission 177995) | Root nodule microbial communities from Medicago polymorpha collected in Santa Monica, California, United States - pink nodules | ecosystem: Host-associated > Plants > Roots > Nodule... | reverse complement strand
TCATACTTTCTATGATATGCAATATCTATGTGTTTTGATTTGAGTACTTTGCAGTTACTGTGATTGTTTTGGTGTTGGAATCTTCTGTGGTGACGGTTGTGCTTGCGGAGGTTTTGGCAACATAGTAAAATTTCAGGAGAAAGTTGTTGAAACAAAACAACAAATTGAATCCCCTAATCCACAAGCATTTGCTCTCAAGATTGTACCATGTGCAGCTGATGTTCCACCGAATATGGTATAAGATCTTCATATATTACTGTTGTTCAACCTGCTTGTATTAAAAAAGTAGGTGATATTTTTTATGTGACCTTTGCAGGAAGATGTGAATATGACAACACCGACATCAGCTAGGCACAAAAGAGGTTGCAATTGCAAAAGGTCTAAGTGTACAAAAAATATTGTGAATGTTTTCAGTTTGGTAATTCCAATAGTTTGAAAATGTGCCTTCGGTATGTACATACCGGAGGTGCAAAATGAGAAAAGTTAAATGAACTACCGGTGTTTATCTACCGGAAGTCTTATAAAGGTTATTTTTGTATTTTTAGGGGGCCTAAAAAGCAATCCTCTTCAGGGGAAACCTAGACTGTTGCTGTTTTCACGGCCCAAACTTCCTAATAACACATGAAAATGACCAAAAAACTCAGTGGTAGTTAACTACCGTCGGTTTTTTTAATTATATCCAGCGGTAATCAACTACCGTTAGGAGTGTTTTTGGTCATTTCCATATGTTATTAGGAAGTTTTGGATGTTAGAATAGCAATTTTCGGAAACCTAAGTGTATACCAGTTTGATTGTATGTCATGTGATCATGGAGTGCAAGTATTTAATTAAACTTGTTGTACTTCCAAGTTTAAAACTATTAATTTGTACTACTTTTCTTTTTTTTTTGGAAAGAAGCTATACTACTTATGAATTCCATTGACTATATACTAGATCTTTACCCCCATGCGACTCACAGGGTGTAAACAATTTCAAATAATGATATTTAGAAATATTTAAAATAGATTGAGATTAAAAAATGTTAGTATCTATTATCTAATGCCAATAACATAAATTATGTTAACGTGGCACGTTATCTCCATTAGCAATGATTGAACATCAAATTAAAAGTTTTTTTTAAAAGAGCATGAGACAAAAAGTTGAAATGCTTTTTTTCCCTCTAATATTTTTTATTAGAAACAAAAGTAACAATTTTAGTCACTTTTATAAGAAACATTGACCAACTGACAATAAGGTTCACTAATAAAATATAAGACAATAACGAATGATATATCAATTATAAAGAAAAAAACATGTGCAACTCAAAAAATAAACCATAAACCTATTAAGATCAAATGAGACAACATGCTTTTTTTTAAGACTTAACACATACATTTTTTCAGAGTAAGACCGAATACATACATGTTATCATGAAATATAAGTCTTTATATATGCATATTGTTATATGAAGCAAATTAAAGAAGACGTGGAATTAGAAGCCACTGTCATATTTATACCCACAAAAAAAAAACATTGTTGTATTAGTTCCAATATTAGGAATTTTGTCAATCCATTTTTTTTAGCAATATTGAGGTTCAAGTGGTATGGAACAAAGTAATCAAATAAGAAGCATCATGTTTTAATAGGAAAAAAAATAGAAAGAAGAAAAGTGGGGTGGAGATTTTTTAGAGTTGTGCTGATAAGGTGCATTTAATAAGAAGATTTGGGAGAGAAATTTGGATTAAGAAAAAAAAGTGGGTGGCGATTTTTTAGGGTTGTGAGATAAGGTGCATTTAATGAGAAGATTTGGGAGGAAATTTTGGCTTAAGATGGGATTAGGGTTAAGCAAACTTAATGGGCATTCTAATATATATAGAATAGATATAGATATAGGTAGATAGATAATATATAGATTTGTACCCAAAAAAAAATGTCGTATTAGTTCCAATATTATGAATTTTGTCAATCCTTTTTTTTTTCAGCAATATTGAGGTTCAAGTGGTATGGAATGAAGTGAACAAATAAGCAGCATCATGTATTAATAGAAAAAAAATGTGGGTGGAGATTTTTTTAGAGTTGTGCTGATAAGGTGCATTTAATGAGAAGATTTGGGAAGAAGATAAATACTCATTATGTATAAAGGAATAGATTGTAACACAAATTTGATCATAACTTCCTTGCCTCCCTTCGATAATGCTCGTCCCCTCCATGCATTTATTCTTTTCCAGATACGATCCTTGATAAAAGAAAAAACAGACATTTTATCTCTACCAATCATCGAAGATAATCCCAAATACTTTCCAGTACCTATCACATGTCGGACACCAATAATGCGTGACAAATCCTCCTGCGCCACCCCACTCATATTGCGACTGAAAAACATCTCAGACTTTGATAAGTTCATTTCTTGTCCAAATGCTGCCTCATAAGTTTTAAGAATAGTGAGTAAACGCTCTGCTTCCACCACAATGGCCCTGCAAAACAAGAAACAATCGTCTGCAAACAGATGGGACACCACTGGTGCGCCACGACATATTTGTACCCCATGAATATCACCTTTATTAATTGCCTTATGTATTAGAGTCGAGAGGCCCTCATCCATCATTAAGAATAAATATGGTGATAACGGGTCAACCTGGCGCAACCCTCGGCTGGGTACAGTAGGCCTCACCGTGTCAAAGTTCATAAGCACCGAATAAGTAACAGAGCTAACGCACATCATCATCCACTGAATCATTTTCTCACTAAATCCCATTCGCATAAGCACACCATGAAGAAACCCCCAATCCACATTATCATAAGCCTTGCTAATATCAATCTTGAGAGCCAATTCCCCTCTTCATCCCTTCGTCTTCCTCTTCATTGAGTGAATTATCTCGGTAGCTATTAATGTGTTGTCCAGTATAGAGCGGCTCTCGACAAACGCTGACAACTCCTCTGACACACATTTATCCAAACATCGTTTCAGTCGATTAGCGAGCAACTTCGACGCCATCTTATACAACACATTACAAAGAGATATAGGCCTAAGATCTATCATATTATCTGGTTCTTCGCATTTCGGGATCAAACAAATATTTGTTTATGTAAGGTTTGAATGGAAGCAACCGCGATCCAGCCAAGAAGCCGCTGCCTAAACAATATCATCACCACACACATGCCAAAATCTCTGATAAAATGTTGGATTAAAACCATTTGGACCTGGGGAAATGTCAGGTTGCATCTGAAAAAGGGCTTGGCTCAATTCTTCTTTTGTAATAGGTGTTGTAAGCATTATATTGTCATCCATTGAAACACATTGGCTTATCAAATCCAACACCGGTTCATGAACACTCGCATTCGCTGAAAATAGTTGCTCAAAATAGCCTTGTGCCACAATACACATATCCTCTTGCGACGTAGCAGCCCTCTAGTCATCCGTGCGGAGCTTACTATCCTTTTTTACTTTGTCGCGTGCTACCGCCGATGTATGAAAGAACTTTGTATTCATGTCCCCTTCCTTCAACCAATGCCTTTTCGATCTCTGCTTCCAAAAGGCCTCCTCTTGTACAAGAAGTTGAGCATGCTTCTCTCGGGTTGTGACATATTGCGTACGCATCATACCATTCGGATGGGCACGAAGTTCCTCTAAAATACGAACACATTGGTTAATTTCTTCCTTAAACCGAACTCTCTTCCTCCTACCCCAACTTCGCAACTTCGTAGAACAATTCACAATTCTATCGCCGAGCTCCAACCTCATAGTACCACCCCAACCGTCCACCACCACCTCCTTAATATCGTCCTCTAAATGCCAACTGTTTTCAAATTTAAGAGAATAATTATACCTCTGACGAACCGTAGGTATAATATCAAGCAATATTGGAGTGTGATCTGAGTGAGAAGTAAGAAAGTTTGTAGGTTTTACTTCTGGAAAACATTGCAGCCATTCGGAGTTTCCCATAGCCATATCCAATCTTTCTTCCAGTACTTGGTCGGTACCCGACTCTTGATCCACATAAATGCGTGACCACGCAATTTAATATCGGATAAGGCATAATCATCAACCGCTTCACGGAAGCCCGTACATAACCAATTTAGGATGAGGATGAATACCATCTTTGTCTTGTTGAGACAATAAATCATTAAAGTCCCTAATGATACACCATGGAAGAGATGACATATCTCGCAACTCCCGAAGTAAATCCCAAGCATCACGACGACGAGCACGTTCAGGAAAAGCCATAATAACAAGTTGATCTCCAATCACCAGCTTCTCTATCCTCCACAATCAGACTAATGAAATTTCGAGAGTAATTTAACACACGACAATTAGAAACATTCTTCCAAAACACTGCCAGCCCACCACTCCTTCCTTCCACATCAACTGCTAGGCATGAATCATATCCCAACATGACATTAATATTTTCCATGCTTCGAGTAGTAGCCAACGTTTTAGATAGGAAAAGAATGTCTGGTTTGTGTCCCCGGGCCAGGTTTCGAAGATTTGGAGCCGCACTCAGGCTGCCCAATCCCCAACAATTCCAACTAAAAATAATCATTGGTCCCAGCAGTCCTAGCTGCTAGGACGTGCCAATAAAAAATGCTTGTTAGTCTGAATGGTTGAATCCTCGACATGTTGTTGTTTGTCATCTCGCATACGCTTTCTTTGAAACTGATATTCCATATATGCATGATCTTCCTTCTCACTTGTATTGTGCACCTGGTTATGGTTATCAATAGTCAAGGAAATGGTTGAACATGATATGTACCCGACCTCATATCTTTGGTAAACTTCAATAAAGGAGCACGTGCATGCCTAAATTCCTTCACAACATTGCTAGCCCCACCTGGCACAATCGGAGAACCAATTTGCTTGTCCACCAGTACCTGACACGTAGTCGTCCTCTCCAAAGAAGTCGGTGATGCATGCTGCCTACATGACTCAGACTGTCTGTCTGTTTCGAGCCTCCATCCTACCTCCTTCTCCACATCATCCTTATAACCCCCATTCTCCCACAACCACTGTGATGACGCCCTCCCACCCAGCTTCCATGGATTTTCCCTAATCGTATTTGACCACCGTTTTGGAATCGCGACATCTGGCTGAGAGAACCTAACCTCGCACTTGTTCTCGCTATGCCCTAGCAACCCACACATAAAATAGAGGTTCCTAACTTTTCATACTTGAAATTCACCACACTTCATTCTCCCTCATTCGCCTTTATCTTCTTCGCTATCTTCAATGGTTGTCTGATATCAAACCTCACCTTTAACCTCATATACTCACCCCAAAAGCTAGAATTGTTATTACCATCGTATTCCAAAAACTCTCCAATATAGTTGCCTAATCCCATTCCGAATTTCTCCTTCATCAATCTAGTTGGCAAATTGTAAACCCTAACCTAGAGAATCATATAGTTCAATTGTATATACTTCAACGGCACCCCTATTTGCAGCCTTTCCAAAACCAATGAGTGATTGTCGTATGTCCACAAACCACCCTTCAGTACCTCCTCCATATCCAGTTTATGAAAGAATTGGAACAAAAATAGCCTCGGTTGCGCTTCCTTCACCGCCACCCCCTTCACGGTCGCCACATCTCAAACATCCGTATTTTTCATCTCCTTAAACCGAACAGAACGGTTGACAAGAAAACGACCGAACAAACATAGGCGAGGATCATGTTCAGCACTCTCTTCCTCCTCGATATCGAAATTCAATCCCTCATCGTCACTCAGTGATAAGTCTTCCAAATTCACCTCTGTCATTGTAACCGCACTCGAAAGAGAACCAGCACCACTCTTGCAGGAAGAGAAACACAAAAACTCTCACAAAGATGGAGAGAAAACCTTCAACAATCGCGTTTTCAGAAGTAGCAAGTTGCAATCGCGTTTTCAGAAGTCTGCTTAAACTACTCAATCGGAATAGTGTTTTGATTCTTGACTGTAAAGCATGAGAAGTTGATTGGCATCGCAATACTGTTTGGAATCGCAGTCACTAATGATATCCATGTTTCTGGAATCGTAATAGCTAACAAATTACAGCGTTAGAAAACCTATTTGTTGTATCGATTGTGGCGAGAATTGGAATCCAACAAGCTATCGTAGAAAGCCAACGAATTCAAACTCTATAGCATTGATTACCACTCAAAGAATTGGAATCGCAACCGCTGATTGGTTAATATGTTTGCAAATCGCAAATTGCATTAATCACAAATGATCAATTTGATACTTAAAAATATAAGCGGTTGGATTGTATACCAATTTGGGAGGGAAGCAAAACGATGGAATGGAATACACCCCATCATATCTACTCCATTCCATTGATTTTTTAAAAATCTAAATTATAGAACTCCATTTTATATTACTCTCAATTTTATCACATTTCATAAACTTTATTAGCTTTTGATAAAATGAAAACCTTACATCAATAGGAGGCATAGCCTTTGTTATATACAAAGGGGCATTACGAATAATCAGTTATTATGTAACAAAATAATAACTGGTTTATCCAATTTACAAGCAAACTTAAAACAAAAGGATAAGTGACCTAACTAATGTATATACTAACAAATTTAAATAAGGCCTAAAAACAAAAAGTGACATTCTTGTATGGAACAAAAACAGTCATAATTCAAAACTGAAGAATTGAACTTGATAAGAAAACTGACATTAACTATGACTTTACATAGGACTAAACAAGAGTTCAAATAGTACAAAAATCAATCATTCCAAATACATGCCAAAAGTTCATCATATCCTGGGTACTTTTTCGTCCCCAATTAACCACCTCGTCAACCAACTTGGATCATCAGCGAAGAATTTACAAGATGAGGGAATGATCCCAAGGTCAGCACCAACTTGGTCATACTCCTTTAGAGCTGCTTCCATCTCTGCTGCAACACCAGCTTCATTAATAATTTCAAATGAACTCACGCTTAAAGCATCCGCGTAGTGTTGCTCTCTTTCATGATCATCTTGGAAAAGTTCAAAGGCAGGTCCCTGCAGAAACAGATGAAGGTGTGGGTAAAATGCTAGAATAACTGCATCTTGGCAACATAAGATGTAATAACACAACACACAAAATCCTACATGTTCTGTTGTTTATTTTATACCTTTATTTCATATTTATTTGTTTGTTGATTTCCTTATAATGTATATTAGAGAAACTATTAGGAAAGACTTGGAGATTAATGAGTTGGACCAAAATATGAGTTGTGATAAAACATTATGGCGTTACTTGATCCATGTAGCCGACCCCATTTAGTGGGATGAGGCTTGGTTGTGGTTGTACATTTCTTGCACGTTGGACAAACGAACATAATATAAGGTAAATAATACCGAGGATTTATTAACCTTCAACCTCCCCGCTATTACTACACAAAGATCCACCGAGGCCTTTTTTCAGGTAGGCGGCATAGAAATTTATTTTAAGTGAACTAAAAAAAATATTAACATACCTTTCTGGGTATATACAGCATACAATAACTTTTGCATAAAAGCTTCGTTGTTCAGACAATTGCTATTTTCTTTTATCCGAGAATACATTTAGGATATTTCTAAAGTCAGTCGGTATGCATGATAAATTCCTCGATGATGTAAAGTGTTAGATAAGGAACAGCTCCTCTCCCAATGGGCGCAAGTAGACAATTGCTAATTGCTGTATACATGCTAATGCATAAATCTTAGCATGAAGAGTATATTTATTTTACTACAGCACTACGACTTAGGCCTAGGCATGCTTAATATTCACATGGAAGTACATACCTGACATAACTCAGCATAATGTTTATATATCTCACTGCTTTCATCTTGATCACCAAGGAGGGTACCTCCATACCAACCGTTGGACTCGTTTGCTGAGGTCATTGTAAAGTACCTAAAAGGTTAGGGATATGACAAAATAATCATCAGTAAAGCTTGCAAACTAAACCTCACAACAAATCACAATGCACTAAATAAATATACAGAGTGGTGAACCATCATCTGAGCTGTGGATGTTATTAAGTAGGAAAAATAACAAAATAACATCTAAGGATATATTGAAGATGTGTCAAAGCCTTGTGATGATAACGCATGTTCTAGATACATACCTTTGAAAAACATCCTCTTCATTCATATCATTGCCAGAGGAAAGCCAATTCAAGTTGCAAAAGTCATTAGCATGACATCCCCCAATGTCGGTTTCACTAGAAGCAACTTTTACAGCAGAGGAACCTTCTTCATACTTTCTCTGGCCAAAAAGCCAATTTGGGCTTTTAAGCTGTATCTCACTGCGTAAAACCAACAGATAAGCAGTGAATCAACAAGAATTACCTCATGATACCAAGAGCATATTATTTTTACATCTCACACGACGACACTCCGCCCGCTATTTCATGGTTGGGAGGGTAGTGGAAACTGACATTGCATCTAAATTTTAAGCAAGGAACTTAAAAGAATAGAAATGAAGAGAATATATTTAAAAACAAGAGAGATTGGAGAAGAATTATACTGATTTTAATAAACAGAGTTGAGTAAAACAAAAATGAACTTCCTATGAATACTGTGGATAGAAGTGTAAAAGTTTATAGGAAATCCAACATTTTCCCATTTGCACGAGTTAAAATCGTAACCAAAAACATTGTAAGTTTCTCTAGACTACAATATTATGTCAAAAGACAATCTCCAATTAATAAAATTGACAGTGATGCTTTTGCATATCAGTTTTTCTTAAAAAAAAAAAAAAAACTAAAAGAAGAAAAATAACGGTGATATTAAGAATCCCAAGCATTGAGAGAAAAAATAAGTTGAAGTAAATGAAAGGAAAGTATATGACAACACATCATGCTGACCAATACAACTCAGTAATGCAGGTATTAAGATGCAATAACAAAGGAACGATATCAACTATTGTCATCATAAATCACCAAGCAGAGGAAGAGGAACCCGTTAAAACAAATGGAAGAAAAAAATTTAGTATTCACAAGCGCCCATAATAAAAAAAATAATGAGCAAAGGAAAGCACTCTATAATTCCAATATAGTAAAAATAAATGGGAGCAGGGTCTGAGTTAGTTTGATGTCAGTTTAGTTATTTACTCCCTCCGTCCCAAATTGTATGACGTTTTGGGCATTTCACACGTATTAAGAAATGTAATTAATTTTGTGTGGGAAAGAGATATTATGAGTTGTTTTACAAAACTGTCCTTAATAAATGATATGGGAAAGATAAATGAATGACTTGGAAGGAGAGAAAGTAATGAATAGTTCAGGATATAATAGGAAAAGTAACATTAATGATTTATTGGTATTGTAAAGCGACATACAATTTGGGACAATTTTTTTTTCCAAAACAACATACAATTTGGGACGGAGGGAGTATAATTTGAATATATAAAGGGATGGATAGTTCAGTACAGTGGTTTACGTAATAGGAGCAAGATAGAAGGAAGGCAATCAGAAATTTAGATTTGAAGACTAAGCATATGCCGTGCTCTAAAAGGGGAAACCATTAGAATGAGAGTTATCTCCTTAGGTTCTTTTTAATTCAATAAACACTACAAAAGTATTAATTTTCCTTCCTTTCTCTGTTTTTATCACTGCTCCCTCTGAAAAACCTGTTTGAAGGTTTCTAACAGAACTAAAATCATCAAACAGAGACAAAGAATAAAGAGACATTACGCTGCATCAGGTGCTACACCACTGTTTCCAGAAACTCCACCTGGCTTCTGATCAGGTTCGCAGGAAAGCCTTACATTTTTAATTGTACTACAGGTCTTTTCAATTAACTTGTCAAATGATGTCAGCTTTATACGTGAGAAATCATCTCTGCAAGCTGGTACAGGGGTGAAGATTGTTCCATCTCTCCCAGAGGACTTAAGGTTTGGTTCAATACTGCAAATTTGAAAAAGATATTGAAGATCGAAAAGGTAAATAAACAGTATATATAAAGGATGGGAATAGCAAGATCAAATTTAACATATTATAGAAGCGTTGGGGATGGATTTTGACATATATAACATCTAACAGAAGGGAGGTCATATTTTTTTGGAAGTACAAACAAAATACAAGATAAGATCAAATACTCCCAAGATATGGCGTAACCAGAGGATTTAGGGTGACAGCTTCGCTAGATCAAAATTTTGCGCTCTGATAACAACTTGAAACAAATGAATGTCTCATATTTGAGTATGTGATGATACACTTGCAATATTAACAGTAGTGCCGTATAAGGAAATCTCCGCACGTAGGGGTTGAGAATAATCACAATTATGAATCTACTCTCTCTAAGGAAACTAAATCGTAAATAAGAAATAAAAAATAATTAAATAAATAAAAAATAAAAATAGACACTGCACAAGTCATTTTGGTTTGGAAGAGAAGTTGGAAAGAGAGAAATAGGCAAGAGAGTTTGAGAAGAGATAAAGGGATGAGAAATAGAGAAGATTTGATGCATTATATGGTATAAGAGAAAGAAGAGAGAAATAGAAGAGAAAGAAATGTTATTATTTTAAAAAAAAGACAAAAATATCCTTGATAAGACAACATTATAATATATGATTAATTAAAAAACCAATGGCATATTAGACTTTTTTGTCTTCTTCCCTCTTTCTTCTCACTTTTGAAGAGAAAACAAAAAGGTATGGGACCCACCATTTATTCTTCTCTCTTCTCAATTTCTCTTTTTGCCAAACAAGAGAAATCTCCAACTTCTCTTCTCTTTCTCTCTTCTCTATCTCTCTCTCCTCTATTTCTCTCAAATCAAACAAAGGCTAAATAACAAAAGAGGAATGCTCATAAATAAAGAAAGTAACAACGTGGACTCACAACTTCTCAGGAAAAAGATCGTCTCCAATCCCAGATACATGGAGATAATAATCTGAATCAAGCTCCCATAAAGCAGGTTTTCCTTCCTTTGGTTTGAAGTAACCTAAAAATCTGGCAATGGAACAATGGCGTCAGTATTTTGCACTATTATTCAAGGCAGAATTAACAACGGGCTAAAGTATTTAAATTTAAATATGGAAAATGCTAACATGTTCACTAAGTGCACATTTTAAAGAACTACACGGTAATTCTATCTCAAAAGTCGTGTATTCAAATTTTAAAAGTACAAAAATTGTTCTTTTCAATTCAAAATTTCTAATTTTGAGTTTCTTAACATGTGTCCTTAGGGCACAAGTTGCAAGACTCTCTACATATTAGAAACTAAAAAAACCCAATATTATTAAAGATGAGATATAAATTCCAATTAGGAAACATAAAATAGGTGGAAGGAATAATACAAGTTTATTGCATCTTGCTTTTCACCATCCGTGTAAGCATTACTGTAATATCTTTTTATGGATTTTAAAAATTCTCTTGATTGTGTCGTTGCTTTCCACTTTCCTTGCCTCTCTGGAAACACCTGTAAAGTCACGAAAAATACATATATTATACCATCAGCCGAAATAAGATACAAATAAGAAAATTAGACGCTTTATCATACAGATTACACCAATTTAAAATCATGTAAAATACGTCATACAGTATTGTGAGCTGCAGAACCACCATACTGCTGCGCAAGAGCATCTCCCATACTTTGATACATATCCATTAGAGCTGCTGCAATACTACTGTCAGGATCCACTTTTGGCACATCAGACAAACCCATTGCATGGAGCTGGCGTCCTAAAGCTTGTAGGCCATAAGCATATTGGGCGACATTTGTACGGTCCAAGCAGTCAATGCAGTTGGTACGGAGAACTCCACTCTGAAAATGTGGTGTATCGCTATTAAAATAATCATCTTTGTTCTGATGATTCATGTCAGTCTCTCTATCTCGATTAGCCATAGAATTTAGCACTTCACTACTGATTCCAAGCCTTGCAAGATCCCCAGAACTAGCTGTCAGATCTCTCAACGAAGCATCCCTATATAAGAAGATGTTGAAATGTAAACAGAATTTTCTTTCTCTTGAGCAACATATTGCTCTTTTCCACATACAAAATAAAAACTTCAACAATGTTTGTAACATAAGAATCTCCCAGACTTAATACTAATTACACCACCATTGACAAAGTAGCACCAATCCCTATGTCACTAGGCACGGTCAGGTATATTGATCAAATGATGACATTTGGATCTAAATAATAATAATAAAAATAATGATGATGATGATGAAGGACAACCCGATGTTGTCTCCCACCATGACAAGTCCAGGGAAGAGTTAGAGCTCTTGTAGGTTGTAAAGATATTATTAGATTTAAATTATATTATGTTGAGTAAATATCTCCGATTGGGTTTGTTAGATTTAAATTATATTATGTTGAGTAAATATCTCCGATTGGGTTTGTTAGATTATTCATATAAGCAATGGATTTAGTTGTATAGCTGAAGTAATCACTTGGTTATAAATATCAATTGAGTATCAGGAAGCTACTATCAAATCATCATCAATAATATTCAACGTTCTTATTGTTTTCTCTCTTCTTTTCCTTTTATCTAAAATCTTACAACTTCAACATAGGTCAATAATTTTCATTAAAAAAATAAATGAAGTCTCCTTTAATGCATTATCCTCTGTTGTTCACTCTCCACAATACAATACAAATGACAAAGTTGTCTTGTGACTCAAAGGCCAACAGCAAAGTAGGCTTAATAATGCAGTGATGAGAATGTTATGATACATGAGTGGCTACACAAGACAAGATAGAATTGAGAACGAAAGATTTTGAAGGAATCGGAGTAGCACCTTCAATGAAAAATATGATAATCTACCTTACACCACCATTGGTGGTTTGGGCAACGATGGAAAATAATTGTATAAGCACCAGCAAAATGAGGGTGGATGAGATGGAGAATAGTCCAATTACCCAAGGAGGAGAAACAGAACCATAAAAAGGTCAAACCGACTAGAAAAAAATAGATTTAAATGGGATGCTATTGGACCAAATTCATGTTAAGACATCATGGTATTGTGTGATCTGTGTAGACAACACCGGAAAAAAATTGATATTTTTGCAATACGGCTACGATACAACTAAAACATAAATGACAAACAAGAAAAAAATTGTATTCAATGTTAGTTAACAATTCAAACAATGGATCCTACCTTCCTGTGCTTGTTCGATTACTCTTGTTTGCCCTCTTTACGATGTTGGGCTTGCCACTATAGTAAAAACTTGTTAAATCAAGTGCTTCACTTGCTACAGCTCCTAAAACTGCCAAAACATTGGCAGACTTGCTTTGAAAACAGCAGAGCATAATAGAAAATAGTCAGATTTAAAATAGAACTGCAAGAAAAAATGAAAAGACCGGTATTGAAGAACAATATGGTAAAGCTTAATATCCTCACGTTTTTGCAAACTTGTGAAAGTCCCAGTGAATAAATCTAAGATGGCTCTCTGCTGGTAGAATTTGGTTCAGATACCCAACAGCATTTGCAAATTCACGCCTCAGCATCATTTCTCGAGGCCTTTTCTCAACTGTCTACGTTTTATCATTTAAATAAGCCACAAAAATTATAGAGAATATTTCAATGAAGAAATAAGTATGCAAAAAGGGAAAAAATCTAGTTTATCGTATAAGATCAATTTCTAATCTTAGAATATTTTCGGTTATTATTAAGTTTTATACTGAGTCTAACTCATCCTTCAAAAACCGACTTGTAAGTTGAGGAATGTCACTCTTTATAAACTCGTTTCAGACCTTATCACTATTCAATGTGAGACTTTGGATTTTCCCAAAAGTTATATCCCAAAAATAAGTTTTCATATTACTGAGTTATTATTAGATTTGTTTCTTAATGTCCTTATTTCTTCACAACAGCACTTTGTTCTCATATGTATTAAGCAACTATCAATTTATTATAAATCATATCGTACCGTTATCATACTCAATGTTCTTATTATTTCTCTTCTCCTTCTTTTATAAGAAAATCATCGCTTCCACACTACTAAACCCAGAGAAAAAATGAAGGATCAACATTAATTCTTGTTAAAGTTATAAGTTTTAGATAATACAGGGAGAGAAATAATAATATTGCGAACTTGTTTTCATGAAATTGTTGTCATGGTATTATTTCGAAACTTACGACCATTTTTGCTTAAAGAAATTATTGAGAGGAGTTAAACATGACCGCATTATCAGGGATCCTAACATCAGCAACCAAAAAGGAAACTTTCAGCATTAGCTCAAAATATCTCTCTTATTTGTCTCAATGTGCACCAAGAAACCAATTTAAAAAAATACTGACCATAAACTGCTAGGAACCAAAGCAAAGCAAAGAATCCTATCCAAAAGAAGATTTTATGGTATCGAACGTTGGATAAAATACTATATGCTTCATTTTTAGGCAGTGTCCATTTCATTCAGATCTTTGCTCATTTTTTATTTAAAGATTAGATGTTGTGAACAAGAAAAAGTTCTAGACTGAAATTTAAATTTCCCAATAAGAAGCCATTTTGTAAAACCATGGGAAAGTGCTATTCTGAAATGGGGATGGGGATATGGAAGAACATTACTTTTTTCTACAAGTAAGAACAATAATTAGTATATGTGAGATTCGTTATTATTTTTTATTAGGAATTACCTTGATCAAATTAAGGACAATAATTGGATTGCCATATCTCTGAGCAAGGTCTTCAAAATGGAATTTTGTTGCCTGGTATGTTGGATCATATCTCTGCACTGGAAGTCAAAACAGGGGGAGACAAAAGATCGAAAGGAAAGTGTTACAACAGCGTAGAATTTAACAATGAACAGATTAATATTAATCCCAACTGTATTCTTACAAATTATGTCAGGCTTAGGGCTAAATCTTGATGCTTCTTGTGACCAGAAAAGCGGTATTGATCCACGCATTTGCACAACTGAACTCATTTTGCCCTTGCAGGAGCCAGCTTCTTCATCAAGGACAATCTGCTCTGTCTCAACATCATTAGCAACCCTCCCTCGATCATTCACTCCCCTTTTCAGGTAACTACAAAAATAATTCTTGATGAAGAAAATTAATCCAACAACTTCATTATGGCCAGATAGACACTGCACCAAATACTTTACAAAATACAGATAATTTATGACAACAAAGAAAATTCCATATTTAACTACTACTAAATATTCCAATTCATTTAGCAGAAAAATGTTAAGAAAGAAATTGAAATTGAATAATAGAAACTTAAATAGCTATCTGATTTAATTTATCCCAATGATTTCATGACATCTGATTCAACTGCATAGAACTAGAAAGTGAAATATAAATAAAATATCAAACCATGAACTTACCGTGTCCCTGCAAAATGTCTAGAGCGTCGAGAAATCAAGGAAACACTGAAGTCCCTCCCAAAGATCGATAAGCGAGCCTGCAATTTTATAGATCTTAAATTGGTTATACAATGACAAAGGCTCTGGATAAATAAACTGTGAAAACTTAATATTATATTTCAGATATTAATAATGTACAACCACTGATGTGTTTATATAGGCTATTCTAACCTAATGGGCCTGACTAATGACTAATGGGACAATTACAAATTACTAATAATAATCGTAAAACTTCATTATTTACAAAATAAACTGATTGACAGGACAATAAAATCAAGTAATTACGGAGAAAAGAAAAAGGCAATGAACTATGTCTTACGTATAATATTCGTACATATATGTGGTAAGCTTTAGTTACTGGTTACTGTTAGTTCAACAATATGGAACTAATAGAGAATTAGAGATAGTCTAAGCTCCTGTTTGTTTTTGCCGTGAATGCAATCTTAACGTGCGTTTTCTGTAAAGCTACAAAACGTAGCTTCTTCATTTTCACATTATATCTATCTCGGGACGCGAAAAATGCAAATCCACCACTATTCCAAACAAGCTATAAGATACTCTAAGATAAGAATCTAATCTTATGAGATAATCGAAGATACTCTAAGAAAGTATCAATCACAATCAAATAGCTCTTTTGAGGCATAGAAGTTCATCTCAATCAGAAGTCCTGTATGTATGAACTAAATTTCCCAATGGTTTCAGCGTTGTCAACTCTTTCTCTCTCCTTCTTGCTTTGCATGTTTTACTGTTTTAGAGCATATATTATAACCCAAACAGTACTTTCCCTATTTTATCTCTATATATATTATGTTTCAGTTAAAAAAAAAGGTCAACCTGGTGCTATTAAGTTCACACCATGGCTAGTAGTGATGGACCTAGAAAGTTGTGGGAGCACCACATAAGCACATAAAAATCTACAGCATTAAAATATAACGTGCTACCACTAACACTATAAATATACATCATGGTTAATCTATATAAATTCTCGTTTTTTGGGAACATTGTATGAAATTTCATTTTCAAAAACAATAGTAGTGATGGAGTGGGAGGTGACTAGAAACAGGATTGAAGCCACTGAGGGTCTACTCTGAGCAGCCTTATCTTGCATTTGCAAGAGGCTCATTCCACAACTTGAACCTACAACTTCGTAGTCACATGACAACTCAAAACATTGTGTCGGGTCTCCTCTTTGTATCCATCCAAAGTTATTTTCCCTCATACAGATTATAGAGAGTGGGCAAAGGGGTGAGAAATGGGATTTACCAGAATACCCCTTGGGGAATCTAAAGGCCATCTTATTATTAACTGAAGAAAAGAACGAAGTTAGTCAAGAAAGTCAATGACATGTTTGATTCTATTGTGTTTTAGATGTTGAAAACTGTTTCATAAAAGAAGACTTCAAATGAAATTATTTAAAAATAAAGTCTTAATAAATTAGTTTTAAATCAAGACATGTTTGAATGACATTTAAATGATGAATCTCAGTTTTTCCACTCATCTACCAACATCATATTTTGTTTTCAGTCCTTGTTCTCACCCTAGTACTTGGTAATAATTGTTTCTTTAAGGTAAACAGTACAGGAACCTGAAATTCTGTCAGATAGACCCATATGGAAACATGTTTTGTATCAACCCATTATTGCACAACCACCAAGAAGAGACAATGAACATCGAACCAATTCAGGTTTTTTCTATGATTCTATCTCAGGAATCCTAATTCCCAATAGTAGTAAATTTTGGACAATGTTCCTCTTGATTATTTTTTGTACAAATTCCCATTGCTTTAATAGCAAGTAACTTACAAATACTGTAAATTGATCGTGAATCTTTAATGGAAATGCACGCTAGAAACAAGAGTAATTATGCTTACACTAAACAAATAACAAACTATGATCAATGACATTGACACACAAAACTAAGAAAAACAAACCTTCCTAAAATGAACATAAACCAAAGCTTTACTCCAAATCAACTGTCTATTCTATCCCAAGAATCCTAATTCCCAATAGTACTAAATTTTGAACAATGTTTTTCTTGCTTTGATAACTATAATTTACAAATACTGAAAACCAATCATGGATGTTTAATGATAACACATGTTTAAAACAAGAGTATATAAGCTTACACTTGACAGTAACGAACTATCATCATTGACAGACTGCACAAATGAAAAAACAAACCTGCCTAAAATGGCCATGAACCAAAGCTATAGTCCATATGGTGTTATTGCATCTAGATCTGATAGCTTGTGTCAAATAAGCATTCCAGACAAATATATTCTCGTATGGCATCCCTCCTTCTTGATCGGACGAGACATTCTTTTGCAAACTTTGCATTATAGGGTAAGTATAACTAAAGAAGAAATCCTTGGTCAAATCAACACTGGACAAAAGCTTTTTGTATCTGCAGTGGAAGTAAGCAATGTTAAGTCGTTTCCCGGTTCAATTTATAAAGATCAACAAATTTTGATTGCAGTTATCAGATGGAGTCAAATTACCTTAGCTCAGTTTTCGAGTGAGCTAAATCAGATTGAATTGACACGTGTGGAATTGTAATCAATTGGCTCTCCTTGATGCTATAAATTGCATGGCCACATATAGAACCAATTTGTCTGCGCTTAGTAACGAGAATCAAATAGTAAGACTCGAGAAACTTGATGCAGCCTAGAAAAACAAAAGAGAATCAATAAGAATAATTACTAGTTATGTTTGAAATTTAAATTTATTTATATATATGGTATGTGATAAAAAGTTTTACTAAAATGATCAGCTGCCAATCCCGTTACTAACATTTGTAATTGTGACTTATGTGACAGTATTTGTTGGACCAAATCAAAACTCAAAATAAAGATAAAGCACCATTTCGTAACAAAAGTTAAAGATAAGGATCATCTTATTTGTACAAAATCAAAGATAATGGACTAAAACAACAGCCTTGGGATCATAATTGACAAAATGACCGATCTGGTATATAAGCGAGACTATATTAAAACTTAAACTAAAGATTAGGGACAAAAGATATATAGATATAAAAGTATTTATATCATCAAACTCATAATATAAAAGAAACTCCAAGAGTAACTATTGATTTTTGTCAGAGTTATTGTCTGTACAAATTTATTCTTAACAACACCGTTCCTTTCCATAATGTGAATTTTGAAATTAAATTTTAGATAAATCCAGATAAAACAATGTCATAATATTCTATCATATACCTTATTTCTAATTCTATCCAACTAATTAATCTCTTGACCTTAGTTTCACGTATAGTTTTTCTAGGTCTTCCTCTACCTCTAGTGATTTGACTAATTTTCATCTTATCTACTCTCCTTACTACAGAATCTACTAGTCTTCTCTCTACATGGCCAGACCACCTAAGCAGAGTTTCCACCATCATTTCTACAATAGTTGCTACCCTAACTCTCTCGCTCTAATGTTGTCATTTCTAATCATATCCCGTCTAGTCTTACCACACATCCAACCCAACATCATCATCTCTGCTACGCTTACTTTATTCTCGTGCTGGTTCTTAATCGCCCAACACTACGTTCCATACAACATCGTAGGTCTTACAACTGTCCGATAAAAAATTTCTCTTCTGAAAACAACTTATAGTTTATACGAAAACAATTTAACTTTAATTATCTTTTTTTATAGAAAGAACTTATACATAAGCACTTATCATAATAACCACTCATGATATAAACTGCAAATAAGTTGTTTATTCAAACAAGCCTCTAAACTAATGTGCCCATTTTACTACTGGTATAACAAAATATTTTAATTTTCATGCACTTTTACACTCTCAGCCCATCACAAACAACTACCAAATTTAAACAACTAGCAATACACTATCAGCACATCACAAACAACTATCAAATTTTCATGCACTTTTACACTAAACTAATGTGCCCATTTTTCTGCTAGTATATTACAACAGTTTAGTTTTCATACACTTTTACATTGTCAGAACATCACAATCAAACAACCAATAATGTGCATGACTTCCGAGCTGGTTATACTAAAAGTCAAATGTTTCTAACAGAGTTTTAATGAGTATGCACAATCAGTATACAATTATTTTACAAATACATCCAATGATCTGTTCCCACGTCAACTAATGAATAAGCATGTGTAAAATAATTATACAATGTAAAACAGTTATTATTGATTAGTAATAAAACAGTTATTATTTGTTTCTAGTAATAAAACAGTTATCATTGATTATTGATTGACAGTGTAAAAACTCTTTACTAACCTGCAATTCCAAAAACTTTAGCGACGAAAGTAAGTCCACCGGTAGCTCGATTACCTTCAGCAATCCGCTGAAGCAAGCTCTTAATTTCCTGCTGCGAATATAAAACAGGATCTTGACTAATACTAAGATCAGACTGTTCCGATCGATCAATTTTCAAAACGCGAAAGAATCTCTTGTTCCGATCACTTCCAATTAAGTAAAACCTCTACACAATCACAAAAAAATGGAAAAAAACCAAAATTAATCAATGAATGTTAGGTTATACGGTTATAAAAGAAAATGAAATTGAAAATGTTACTAACCGCTCTGGTTTCGTAGAGTTTGAATTTTTCAAGAGCGTAAGAAGAAGGATCGAGTTCTGGTGGATGATTGGAAGAATGAATTTTGGATGATAGAGATGATGTTGTTGTTGTTGATCCTAATCCCATTGAATTCTCCGATTTTGACATGTGATATGATATCACTGTTGAATTTTCAAATTCGATGGTTCTTCGTTTTGAATTGGGATTTTGCGTCGGTGTTGTGGTGGTTGGGAGTGGTTAGGCTGAGGAAGAGAAGGTTGTGGAATGGATGAGAAGAGAGAACGGCGGTGCCACCATGATAGGTGGTTGAGACTTGTGGGTGAGGGTGGAGGAATTTCTTTGAATTTCGCTTTTCGTTTTTTG
>Ga0228710_1005247_pt1 | contig 20168 bp, 9 predicted proteins | sample MedpolnodulmetaG_FD_177995 | JGI IMG/M metagenome (GOLD analysis project Ga0228710, IMG submission 177995) | Root nodule microbial communities from Medicago polymorpha collected in Santa Monica, California, United States - pink nodules | ecosystem: Host-associated > Plants > Roots > Nodule... | reverse complement strand
CGTTTTTTTTTTGTGGTCTAGGTTTGAACCCTAAACCTTACATATGTATTGTCCCTATCAACTGAGTTAAGTTCACGACAACTCTTTCACTTTTGTTAACAAGTGCCCAACATACATTCTTTAAAAATGTCAATTATTTTTGTAATTAAAAAAACAAAAAATAATTTAAAAATAATTTTTTTAATTTTTGTAATTAAAAAAAAGCTTTTTTATTTTTGTTTTAAGAAAAACATTTTTTTTTTATAAAAAAAAACTTTTTTATTTTTGTAATTTAAAAAAACAATTTTTTTTAATTACAAAAATATTTTTTAAATAAAGAAAACAATTAAAATATAAAAATAAAATAAAATATAAAATATACACAACTTTGGGTCAAAATTGGCGTGGGGGGCCAAAATTGCAATAGAAAGTAAACTTAAGGGGCCTGGAAAGAGTTGTTTTTTTAGGGGGCCAAAAGTGTAATTAAGCCAAAATTATAAACATAGTTTAAAAAATTGGACTGGTTGTCGACTCGACGTGATCACTGGGTCATCGACCGAACCACTAAGCCACTAGTTGAACCACTTGACTGAATCAGATTAAATCGGATTACCCGATCATATAACTAAGTCTATGTAAAAATTTATACATATATTAAACAAAATTTAACCGGATGACTCGATCCCTAAAAAATTCTAAAAAAACTCATGACATTTTATTGTATATAAATATCAAAAACATCATTAAATAAATTCATTTTCTAAATGTAAACCTATATATAGTAAATAACTAGCTAATACACTAACTAGCTAAAATGTTTAAAATTCTATATTAATATGCTTCATGTGTAGGGGTGGAAATATGCTAGGTCGGGCTGACCTTTATAAGGCCTGAGCCTGGTCCATTATAAAAAATGGGAAATTGTTGTTCTAACATTAAGAACTTCCTATTAACACATGAAAAATACCAATTTACCCTCAGAGGTATTTAAGTACCGTTGGGAGATCCAGCAGCAATCAACTATCGCTGAAGTCAGCAATAGTTAACTGCTGTTGCGTTCTGGGTTCAACTTCCAACAACTTTCTCTTTCCCTTTATCCCCACATTTTCAATCATTTTTTCAATCATTTTCATCCAATTTCACATTCATCAATTCTAAAACATATAAAAGGTACAAAATAATTTTAAAATGATAAAAATAAAACGCAAGAAATAATATTAAAGGTACGTACGTAAATGTCATAGAAATATCACAAGGTACGAATAATGTCATAATAATACGTCCCATCATCCCCCTGTGCTGCCTGGAAATCTGATATGTAAGGGCAGGGCGACCAGTACTGCCAATTCGGATCATCTCCTGCACCAGCTCCTCTTTAGTCATCTCGGCGCTCATGGCCACAACATTATCAGCCATCTGTAAGACATCCCTGATGATCGTTAGTGTGTTAGGCAGTTGTTTGGCATGCTCCTCCTCTATAAGCTGCTCCCGGTTCGCCAGCCTGGGAGGAGATCCTTCATCAGGTGTGATAATCCGAGGGTGAGAAACTCTGGCATACCAAGCCATGTAGCCAGGATGATGCTCCCACACTCTCTGACACCTCTGTCCCCAATCAGAGTAGAACCACGCACTGGGGTCTATCAACAAAGTAGCCAGCATCTCCTTAGGCATCTCAGGGACATCTGACGGATGTCTGGAATGTCCTGTACAAAGCCAAACTATTGTACCTCTTAACCCACTCAGGTAAATGACGTTACACCCTCTCCCTCCCGCACATCAGCCATCCCGAGTAAGTGACAATAAGCTGAAAAGGGCGCATCTCTCTGTGATCATCATATGTAGACCACCTCACATCATCTACCTCTAAGCGATCCAGGAGTAGGCGTTAATGATGCACAATTGTATGCCCTCTGGTAGTAAGTCATCTCCTCGCACATGGTCTCTCCGACTTTGAGCTCTTGTTTTTCTTCCTTGGATATAGACCTGGCAAATGCTCCAAAATCCATTAAACAAAAAAAAAGCAAGATTATCTCACTTAAGCATTTCATCAAACACCTTAAGTGCATTCTAAATTAGTAGCACAATTAGTGTTATTTGAACATCTAAACAACTACATTGTACCTAAGCCTACTCTAAACAACAATGCGAGCAATAACCATACATTATAGCATCAAATTCTATCATAATTTGCAATTTTTGAACCTAACCTAAACACTAACATTTTGCTAAAAATATCAAAATAACACCCTAAATAACCTACATTGCATGTATATAGGATTAAGATGACTTACTTGTGATTTGCTTGAAGAAATTTGGATGATTTCCGTGCAATTGAAGTTTGGGTGATTTTGGATTAAATTTGTGAGTGTTTGGTTTATGTTTTTGTAAACAGAAAATGAAGTTTATGTTCTTCTTTATTCCCAGATCGCAGCGGTAGTTAACTACCGCTGGGGGCATTTTAGAATTTTCCATGTGTTATTAGAACATTCTTGAAGTCAGAACAACATTTTTCTAAAAATTGAAGGCCTGAGCTGGCGTTTGGCCTGTAATAAGCCAATTGTCAAGGTCTATCAAGCCCGAAAGCCTATTTAAAAGTCTACTTTATACTAAGGTATAAACTAAAATCTTTAAAGTATTCCATTTTTACTAAGTTCTATAGACGATCTTCATCAAGTAAACGACAAGAATGTTGTATACATGAAATTTTTGCAGAAAATAATAGTTCAAATAGGATTATAGGATTTCTGCGCAATACATCTCTTCTAAAATTTACTAATATTTAAAAAATGCTAATATAAAGTATTTTCTTTAAATATAGTAAATATTAATGTATTATTATGGCAACATAAAATTCATCTTTATTGAAAATATTAATAACATAGAAGTATTGAAAATATTAATATTAATTTTTAATTATATATATATATATATATATAGACACACACACATGGGTCAGCCTGTTAGGTTTGATGGCTTATTTTGATACCCAAGTCTGACCTATTTAAGTAAATATGCTTTTTAAAAAGCCTAGGCATATTTTCTTTTACTAAAATGGCTAGGTCAGGCTGGGCCTTAAATAGACCAGACCATAAGCCTCTGTCGGACGGCCTGGCCTATTCCCATCCATATTCACGTGTTTTGTACCAAATCAACAATGAGCTTCACGTGTTCACTTTCTCAATTTAAAAAGGCTTAATTGCATGTTTGATCACTTATGTTTATTTTAGTTTTCGGTCCCTTATGTTTTAAAAGTTTCAAGTTGGTCCCTTACGTTTTAAAAGATTCAAGTCGATCCAAAACGTTACTCACGTTGGAATAAGTTAGTCCCTTTTGCGACATGATATTGAGTTTAATAAAACCTAAAAAAATAAAAAATAAAAGGTTTTAAACTGATTTTCTATATAAGTTAAGTTCTATCACCCATATTGTCAACTCAAATCTTTAAACGTTAAGTGACGGAATGGACTAACTTATTCCAACGTGGGTAACGTTTTGGATCAACTTGAAACTTTTAAAACATAAGGGACCAACTTGAAACTTTTAAAACATAAGGGATCAAACATGCAATTAAGCCAATTAAAAAACAAATAAATTCACTAGGTAAGGCCAATTGAAACATAGGTGCATAACCCTACTTTTCTCATTAGTTTTACAGGGATGCAGCGCCGTTACCTTCCTAACCTTCCCGGATACATTAATTTGTTCTTTTCACTTTATTCTCTCTAATCAAAACCTATAACTCACTAATCTTCCAAACATCGTAGATCTAAACCATTTTCATCATATTCCTTACAGATTAGCCGGATATGTCTGCATCTCTGCTTCTTGGCCTTCCTAATATCCCTGCCGAACCATCTTCTTTTCATTTTTTTCCTTTCATAATTTAAAACGCTTCATATTAACCCAGTCTGGTTTGACAAACCGGCCGAGTCATCGGTTTCCACCGGTTTTTACCGAGTCATGCCTATTTTGTTTGGTTCAATTGCACGACCAATCTAATAAACAGCTCGAACCGGTCATACCTCCGGTTATGGGTTCGATCGACTGGTCTGAGCCGGTTTTTAAAACTATGCTTATAAACACTTTAGTTTTCAATATATTAAATACATAAGTTATTATAAAAACTTATTAGCATTTCCCTAACTTTTATATATAGTTTTTATTTTATTTTATAACCAACTGAGCGAAATATCAATCAACGATTTTATTTCGCAGGAAGTAGAAAAATCAAGGCTCAACACTTTAGATCAAACTTCGAGAATGTAATTGCACTCGAGAAGTATCAAGCGCGTCTCCTAAATCCGTGGCTTTGTGGGACATCAAAATCCCTGAAAATGGGCCGTTTGAGTTTGGCCAGCAATGAATGTTGCACCTTCCTCCACTCAGTATTATTCAATAGCCACTCAAAATTCTCTTTAACAGATTGGTTCATCTTATTTATATGTAATTTAAAATATACAATTTTATCTAGTGTAGAATGCCAACTCACATCTGACACAATAACATTTAATTAACTGTGCAACTATTTGCGTCCGTAATTATGTGTCATAGTGATGATAGAATAACATATGATGTGTTTAGATATGTGTTTAGTCATTTTCTTTGCAATTTGAAGGCAAATTAGAAGTCATTTAGAGGAGTTGTCAATGGTTTGAGGAACTTTTGTATTATTTTCATTCGAGTCATTGTAATTCAGTTTTATCCTACATGATGCAACTTCATAGCTATTTTGTGTCTTTTTAGCAAGAAATCATGTAAATCGCAAAAACAAGAGACCAAGTGAAGTATCGAGGATATGATGATTGAAGATCAATGGTTCTTAGAAGGTATTTGAAGACAACACAAAGTGAAGAAAATTCATTTCAAGTTTCAAGGCTGAAGGTGAGAAAAACACACGCGGGGGGTTGAATTGTGTTAGCTTTTTCTCTTCTTTTTAACTAAGTCTAGAGTCTGATAGAGTTCAGATTCTGGAACAATGTTCAGAGTCTTATGCTTCAGATATAAAAGAGATAGAGAGAAGAGAGAGACACAAACAATAATCCTAGTTCCTTCCACAATCCGAAAGTAGTTCATTCCACCATGCACTTCCAAGGAGATTTTCACTATAATCACACGATCACAATTGCTCAAGCACACAAGCAAGAGATTTCCTATGCTCAAGCACAAAAGCAAGAGACTTCCTAAACAAACAAATTACAAAGAATAAGTTTGGATTGAACACTTCATATACAATCAGTGGTGTTCACAATACAAAATAGTTTAGACTCTAAGACTTAAGAATTTCTAAGATATGAAAGTTGATAAGAAATTCTAAGAGTTTGATGCACAATAATATCAGTAGAGTTTTGGCAGAAGTAATATGTTGTAGAGTCTCTACCAATCTTTAAGTCTTCGTTCATTTATATAGAGGTATGAAAGAGACGTTGTAGAGGTGGCAGTACATCAAAGAGTCATTATAGAAGCTTGATCAATCATCATTGATTTGTTGCTTGATATGGTTAATGTCTTAGAAGGGAATAATTTGAAAACCATTCCTTGATAGGTACTTAACCGTTCCAATACAGTAGAGACACAACTGTAACTTGTACTATGCGTATGAAATGTTGGAGTAGTGAAGTAGTGGTTGTACAATTGTATTATTGTCCTTCACTGTCCTTTCTCTGTGGATAAGCATCCAAAGCCTTCTTATACTTCAGAATATCCGTTACTCCAGCCTTCTATTCATTTCTGCATATTTGTGTCTTCAAATATTCATAATAACTAACTTCAGGTTCTTCACTTCAGACTCTGGGTGAACTTCAGACTTTTGGTGAACTTCAGAGTCTGACAGTCAGCTTTTGGATGGTCTTCAGACTCTGACTTCTTAAGATTCTGACTTGCAACTAAGCTTTCATTGAAAAAAAATTTGCTCTAATTTGTTCTTCCAGAACCAATACTTGGTTTTAAGACATCTAGATTTTAGTCTATGGTCCTACACACTTGAACAAATATTAGCATATCCAATTGAAATTTTAATACCTTGTTATCATCAAAACTCAAGAGTTATTGTTTAAACTTATTTTGTTCAAACAAATATTATTATAATTTTCAAGGAAGTGAAATCTGAATTATGTTTGTCATGAGTCAGTGTGATATCCTAAATTTTATGGAAGAATTATTATATTATTAGGAAAAAATTTATTTGACACTGTCCGCTGCGAATCAAAATCTATTTTTAATTAAATAATAGTAATAATTAGTTTTGAGATTTAGGGTTTCACATTAATAGTATCAGAGCAGGTCTGTCCAACCGTGGATCATGTGTAAGTCATGTTTGTGTTTTGCTTGTTTGTGTTCTTGTTATGTGTGATTATATGCATCACTATGAGTTCTACGTGTCTATGATACCTTGTGTACTATGTAGAAATTTTAAGTTTGTTTGCGTTATGCTTGTGTGTTCATCTTATCTTACTGGTTTTGGATTCACACGATTTACAAAATTAGTTTTTGGTTGGAAGTTTTTATTTTATTTGAATTCTATAAAATCTTAGCTCAATTGATAGTGTGTAAGCAGGACTTACATATTATTATGTTTTCCTTCCTTCAAAAAAAAAATATATTACTATGTTTTCCTCTTTTAGTTTTTCTTTTTTTATATTTTTTTTTATAAATTATATAACCCTTTTGTGTGAAGATTAATTGAAATTGAAATTGAAAGGTCATGTTTTGTTAGACATATTATACACGGTCTACATGAAAAGAAAAAAAAAATCACGTTCTTTTGGTTACCACTGTATATTTTAATAATTATTCAGGGAAAGCTAAATATATGGGAACTTTTACGGTACACTCACAAAGTGAGATGTACCGGTACTCTTTCTTCATAATTTTATAAATAAAAGATCATTTGTCGTGTAATAAATAGCTATTTGTCACTATTTATATTTTATAGAACGTCATTTTATAAGAAAAAACATCATTTCATTGTTTATAAAAATTATTGTAATTTTTTTTACATATTATCGTAAAATATAATCAATGTTCTCAATTATGAGTGATAAAAATTCAAAAAAATTTTTTTTTATTTCGTTGACACTTTTGATGAATAAGATTTAGTTATTATAATTATAAGTGATAAAAGAATATATTTTTCTTCAAAAAACAACTCATTTAGTTATTAAGTTAAAGAATGAGTGTACCAATACACTCAAATATGTTGGATGTATCCTAGAATTTGCCAAATATATACATGTGTTTATCATTTATAATAACAAGGTATGTTAGTCTATACTAATTTACTCAAACGGCTTATTTAGAACTTGTTATCTTGCAAGCTTGGTTGCATAGGTGGCTAGAACCTTGATTTTTCATTCTTATCTTGTTCCTTCGCATGATATTTTGAACACCGTCACATATTGAATAAAACATTGATTCTAAATATGTTGCTCTAAATGAGATAATTTTTCTCTCTTGATATATTTAATTTATTTTGTTATGACTAATGTATGTTTGGCATTTTCTGGATCATCATTACTAAAAAAACAAAAATTAGTGAGGGATATTTAGTGAGGGAAAACGTGAAATCCCTCTCTAATTCCGTCACTAAATTTTGCGACCAAAAAATTTGTGAGGAATTTCATTTTTTCCGTCACTACTTTTCCTCGCTAATTTTGCTTTTTCTAGTAGTGCATGCTTAGAACATTATCATAATATTTCAGTTTTAGATTGGACTATAAAACCTTTTCTTGGGTGACTTCTATGAGAGTAAAAACTCAAGATTTTTGTGAACTAGTGAAATGTATTCTCTACTTGAATGAATTTTGTATATCTCTTATATATTAAACTCTTATATGTTAAACTTATTTTGTTAAAATAAATTAGTTAGTTTAAGGTTAAAAACAGAAGGGAGTAGAAGCAACTACAATAGAATAATATACATCATCATAGTATGGATTACTTTAGAGCTATTTACTTATTGTAGTTTGAGCATTCTCTATTTCTGTTACTGCTTGGTTATTAATTTTCATGTTGTGCTGCTAATTGTTATGTGACAACAATCTTTTGTGTGTGCGTGTGTGTTTTTTTTTATCAGATTTCGTTGTGGTGGGTGTGTAAGAATGTGTCTTGCGTCTTTGTGTGTTGGGTACTTTTGTCTTGATGGTCTGTGATGTGTTTCAACGTGAGAGTTAGGAGTTTTGTGTTAAACTTTGTTTTTTTTCCTTCTTTTCTGGGTTTCTCTGTTGCATTCGGGGAGTTCATAATATTGTATTCTTGTAACACATCCGAATACATCTTCTTGTGATTGGGTTTAAGTATTTGCAGCAAAATCTTTTATGGTTGTCAAATCAGCCCTCTTGTTAATCAAACCCTTTATTTTGTTCCTTATTAAGTTAAGTTTAGGGATTCTCAAATGAAAATTTGTTTTCATTTCTAAATTTCCTCCCACCTTCCATTGAGAAGACATAATTTTATCGTAAATTTCTAGCCACTCCAGCTTAAAATGTCATTGACATCATTCTACCTAGTGTTCAAAGTTTTTTTCAAGTGTTGTGCCCTTCAATTCTCTAAGAATTAGTGAACAAAAAAAAATGATACACGACCCCAACTTCTTGCTATTAGACAGTTAAAATTTCTGATAGCACTTGTGTACCGTAATGGTATATACTATTGCCCAATTAGAATGTGCCACGTGACACATTCTTTAAAAAATTATATCAAATAAAACATTTATAAAGTAATATTGGTAGAGCACACTCTAATTGGCCAATAGTATATACCATTGGTACCTTAATAGTACACAAGTGGAATCCTAAAATTTCGAGGACGAAATTTTTATTACGAGGGGAGAAATGTAACGCCCTAAATTTCTTATTAATACATCTTAATATAATAGTATCATGATAGATTACTATTTTAAGAGTGTTTACTGAAGTGCGACATTGTTTTTTACATATTTGTATTGATATGTTTGCCTTAATAATTTAGTTAAGTAATTTATTATTTATATTAAATCTATTTATTGTACTTTCAAAGTGTTAATCATAGATGTAACCAAAAAAAAAAAACGGGTTAATCATAGATTGTCATTATAATAAGCTTAATATTATAAGTTGAATAAATGGTTTATAAGAATAAATAGATGCAAATGTTTAAACAAATTAATATAATTTATAAAAATAATGATGATCCGATACGACATCATTAAACACTTTGTGTGTGTATATATTTCATTGACCTGACCTCTCACCAATTTTGTTTATTGGAGAAACCCTTGCTTCCTTTCTCTTCAGCATCGCCGCCATTCCCCACAGGAAAAAAAACATAATTTATCCTCTAATCAATTCTATGATTTCCCCTTAATTCTTAGACACCAAGATTTCCTCTTAATCTTTGTCGTACTTGCTTCCACCTTGCCATTTCTATAGAGTGAGCATACACATCTCTCATTCCTTTTTAAAGTTTATTGCTTAATTTTGAGAACCGCAAATTGTTTTTGCTGAATAACAGTCGAAATAGTCAAGTAATTTTAAATTGTATTTTATGAATAATAATGCATTGACTTTGTCTTGGTTGGTCGTTTTCCATATTGCATGGCCTTTCGGTTACGATTCGCGATGTTGATAGGACTGAGTGATTAACATGTTAAATGGTCGAGTTTGCTGCTGCTGTTGAATTCCTTCTATAGCTTCGAACCAGGTATGGGTTGAGAGAGAAGAGTTTGAGATCGTGAGTATAAATTAACCGAGATGAAAGGAAAGCTGTATTTTCCAAAGTTTATTCTGGGCTTGATGCGAGGGTTGTAGCCATTTGAAAGAATAATTAATTAATGTGCAAATTTAGACGTGTGAGGTTAAAAAAGGAATTAAAAATATTATTTAGGTGTTGCTTGATTTAAACTATGTGAATACGTGGTATTTGAAGTCATGGATAAATTTTGTGTATGCTCATGCTTGATTTGCCGCAATATTTGGATTGATTAATTATTCAATGATTGATATAAATGTGATGTTATTGTCATACCCTAAATTTTGACCACTTAATGTCTGTATTCGCACTTTAATTGGTCAAAACTTTTTCTCAAACGTATTTCAAACAGTTAATTTTTTTTATTCGTATTTTAGTTGTTTAAAGTATTTTGTTCGTATTGTAAGTAGTTAAAAGTTTTTAATCGCATTTTAAGTAATTGAAAATTTCCATTTTGTATTTACTCGTATTTTAAACAGTTAAAAGGTCTTTTATTCGTATTTTCAAAGCTGAGTGATTTTGTCGTCTCAGATGAAATTTCGGCAGAGAGGTATTTTAAAATACCTCATTTTGGTTACCGAAAGGGACAATTTTAAGTTTTAGTATTCCTTTTTTATTTTTAAATATTTTATTTTATTTTTAATGTTTTTTTGCATTCAATTTCTTTTTTAAAATATTTTCGGTTTTCTTTTCAATTTAAATTGTTAATTTCGTTTTTTTACTATTCATTTAATCCTTTTGTTTTTATTTTCCTTTTAGTCTTTGAGTCCATTTAAATATTTTGTTCTTATCCTTTTAAGTCCACATGTCTTATTTATATTGGTCCATTGGTTTCCTCTTGCCCAAGCTTCTTTAATCCAGTTGCAGGGGCATTACAGTCTTTGTCCTGTATCAAAGAAACCCTAGAAAATAGCAGATATAAATAGGAGCATTTATTGCTCTGCACTGGGGACCCAATCACTGTTCACGCGTCAGAATTGGCAGCAGCAATTATTACAAAAAAAAAAGTTTCTCTCCAAATTTTTTAGATCAAACACGGAAAACTCACAAGAAGATGATGAACACATGAAGAACACATGAACATCAAACTTTGAAAACCATAATACAAAACCTCATTTTCGAAATCAACATCTCAGATTCGAAAATCCATATCAACACAACTTCATTTTCGTAGCATTCTCCACCATATCCATTCATCACGAAACTGAAACGACCTCGAATTAATAAGGCCATTTCCGATTCCGATGAACCTGCATACACAAACAGACAAGAGTTTCACAGCCGCGAGTTCATAAACACAGCAGTTCTGAGATCGAAGAAAGAAGCATCAACAACGAATAGTAACGCATTGGACATAAACGCGACGAAATAGAAGTTTTCCATCGTTCTTTTGATTTCTCCGATTTAAAACAGAGGTATCAACTTTTTCTTTCAGTTTTTGTTCTTTGTGGTTTCAAAAAACTTTCGAAGTTCAAAGTGTAGATCTAGAACGCCTCTGTGTGTGTCTTTGATTTTTAAAACTAGATCTGAACAGAGGAAGAAGAGACGAGTGGAATGGTGTAAAAAAAATTTCGAAAAAAAATTAAAAAAAGCTCGGACGCGGTGGTCCTCCGGCCGACCACCGCGTCGGAGCGACTCCGTCCACCGCACCTTCTTCTTCTCAGGCGAACTGTTTTAAAGAGAGAGGGGAGATCTTCTCCCTCTAAGTTTAACTTAGAGAGAGAAGTGTTTGAGTTTATGTTGTTTTTTTGATGAATATCGAATTTATAGAATGTTTTTTTGTTACTACTGTGCATTTGGCCCCATGGAATTCGGTATGCTTTCAGGATTTAGGCCGTAAGATCACAGCCGAGGATGAACCTGTTTTTGATCTAGTGTGCTTTTATTTTTGTGTTATTATACACCTGTCTGTTTGAACCGTTAGATCGTAGATCTAACGGTCTCTGTTTTACCGTCACATTATTTTATTTTATTTTTTTTGAAAACTCGGTATCCGATCCAAGAATCGACTAATCCGAGGGGACCAATCCCACCGCCCACTTGTGGGGGCCCCATTTAAAGCCAGAGCAAGCTCTGTATGGACATTATTTCTTTTTTTTAATGTTTACTCTATTGTTTTTTTGACCTTTGGATCTCAGATCCAGTGGCTGTGATACAATTCCCTTGAGATCAGATCTGAGCCATCTGATTCGTCAGACGGTTCAGATCTAATCTGGATTTGAGTCTTCCTTTTACTAAGCCCTACTGTTTTATGTTTTTTACTACAATTTTGCTAATCACACCACTATTTTAACTTCCTGCTTTCTTTTTACTTAAAATTTTTCTCTAAAGGTTATAAGAAATATTTTTCTTTGTGTTAATTGCTATTTACTGTGTTTTTCTCTATCTTATTCATATTATTTTGCATTTTAATTGTTCATCATCTCATGCATGTTTAATTTTTGCTACTTTTACTTTTTGCCATAAATTTTTAGTGTGTATAATAGGTTTGGATGTAATTTAATTTATGCACTCTTATATTTTTGTCATTTATTTTTCTTGAAGCTTTAGCATGTACTTAGGCTCTATGTAATAATCATATAGTAAAATGCACCGACACCACAAATTTATTTACCGCTTTATGCTTGGATGGTGTGTGAGGATCAAAATGAATTAGGGACAAACTAGGATTAAATAACTTGACTAATTTGAGAGCCTTAAAAATGAACAAATAGTAATTTAGGTTGGAATTTTACTTGGGATCCAACATCCTTGGTAATTCCTTTCACATTTTATTTTCTTTACATTACGTCGAAACGTCTAGTTTTTTACCGTTAGTTTAGAAAAATCATTTTCCCAAAAAATCAAATATGCCAAACTTCAAAAACATTTTCTTTAGAAACCTTGGAATTTAACCCAAGAGTTTGTTTTCTTTTTATTTTCTTAATCAAAATTTTAAGCAACTTTAATATCTATATTAGACTTGGATTTCTTTTAATTAAAAGCAAACAACTTCACTTCTTTCATTATTCTATGCCTTTGAGGCCTCTTTTCCCTTCTTAAAACCATTTTCAAAAACTCTAAAAATAACCCAACCCACCAAATAATTTTTAAGAGTGAACTACATTGGTTTTGATCCCACTTGTGGGTATGTAGGCAAAGGAGTTAATCCTTCCAAATTGAATAAAAAATAACAAAAACATACTTCTTCTCCCTCCATTCTTTCATTTAGACATTTAGGCAAGTATTTTCAAAATAAGTAATTGAATTAGCACAAGATAAATTAGGCAAAAGGTTCCTACGGAGTACCGTAGTCGTGTAGGGTGCTTAACACCTTCCCTCCGCGAAATCAACCCCGGAATCCATAATCTCATAAGGGTTTTTACTTGCTTTTTCCCTTCCCATGAATAAAAGTTAAGAGTTCAAAGATTGACGATTCAAATCAATTAATGGTTTGATATCCGAAAATCGAGGAGAACAGAAATGGCGACTTCGCTGGGGATTGTTCTTCCTAAGTGGGTTACACCTAACTTGTCTTTCTTTATACTTGTGCTTTTACTACTTATACCTTGCAAATACGTGCCTAAATGTTTATTCTTTCTTACGTGAGTGGTGAGATAAGCTCTATACCCGGGCTTGAGGGAAATTTAAGATTGGATGGTGGTATGACCATAGTCCCATGCCAAAAGTACTCTTCGGTATTGGCACATGTGATAACCCTACTCAATGGAGGGATCTTGGAAGTATACGTTGTCAACGTGAGTACTCATGTTTGGCATGATATTTTCAAGTGACCGTCGAAGTTGAGAACCTTTAGTTACCTTTAACCCATCTTGGCCTTTTAGGACGTAGTGTGGTGGCTAATCGAGAGTACCTTCGTATTGGTTGATACGCGATACTACACCTAAACGAGACTATCTTACGAATATTGTTGGAATGGGAGTAGTCCCGTCACCCAACAAATATTCCGACGTGGTTGAAAACTTTGGGAACCTTGGTAGAACCCTTGTTACATGTGCAAATGAAACCATAGTCCTTCCCACGAATAAAAGTTAAGAGTTCAAAGATTGACGATTCAAATCAATTAATGGTTTGATATCCGAAAATCGAGGAACACAGTTATGTAATGAATACTTGAAAGTCGTTGAATTGAATTTTTGGTATGTCATGACTATTGATATTGAAATGTTGGTAGGAATATGATTATATGTGATTGAAAATATGAAAAGTGTTGATAGTGAGATGTTAATTTGAGATGAATAAGCATTGATGTTATTCTGTAGATGACAAAGTAGTGATGGTTACAACTTGTGTTGTAGATGGCGCTCTTAAGGAGTATCATAATCCAACGAGGGGAGAGATTAGATGTAAGAGGGATAATCTCTTCATCTCTATGGTATTATGATCTTAACTGTGGGGCTGTCTTGACATCACGTTCAACATCTTTTACTACGTGACAAAATTTCAAAAGGTATTATAGACGATTTAAAGAGAGATGTGAGTAGTAGAGTAAGGTATTAAATGATGAGGAGTGAATATGTTTATGCATAATGATGGGGATAATGACGTTGCCTATAATATATTATGGAAGATGAGATGTACGATATATACTTTATAATGATGATGCAAATGACGGTGCTTAAAATTGCTTGATGATGTGAATACTAATGTTGATTAAAATTTGTGGTGTGAATGACAATGTATGTTCATGATGATGATGTTTTCTATGATGATGATGTGTATGACGACGATATGTTTTGTCTTGATGTTGTGCATAATAGGAAGAGTCTTGCATTGATATGTGAATTGTTGATCATGTGAAGATGTGTATGTACTTGATGAGTCGGTGTTCATGAATGAATATAGAGTCGTGTCTAGGAATTATGTAGATGAAATGACGATGAAAAGTCCAGTAACATATCTATGGAAAATAATTATGATGACGAAAGGCGTGGTACCACATTCATAAAGGTCTTAGGACTGAGTCCATATGCATAAAAATTGACGATGATTTGTATTTGGTGAGTAAGTGTAACTGTGTGAGACGATGAAGGTGATTATGTGTTAATGTTCTTATGAAGATGGTTATTGGTGATTATATGTGTTGTGACTATTTTGGAATTGAATTGTGACATTGTGCTTGTGAAGATTTTGGTTCTAATGATTTTTTTTATTAATGTGGATTGAGTTGATCTAGTATATTCTTCAAGGTTTTAAATATCATGTTTGTGATGTGATATGACTTTGACTTAATTACTTACATGTTCTCAAATTTCGGCCTTTCGTTGCTTGTGTTTACTGGCTTGGCCCTGCGGTTGCGAAACCGTAGTTCAATAGGTTAAGAGTCTTGGAGTCAAGTACATGCCTTCCATGAAAACTTGTCTTGTATCGTCTGTTATTTTGGGGAAAAACACCACTCAGATAGTGACATGGGAAAAAAGATATGCTTACTTATTTAGTTTTGTACAAGAAAACCATTGTTTATGATATAAAAGAAAGTAATTTCAAAAGCAAAAGATTCGATGTTAATATTATTATAATTTTCAAGGGAGTGAAATATGAATTATGTAGGTTATGAGTTAATGTGATATCCTCTCCGCTGTGAATCAAACTGTACTTTTAATTAAATAATAGTAATAATTATTTTTGGGATTTAGGGTTCACACTTAGCACTGGTATTTATCTAGTTATAGTAGAAATCATAAAAAAAAAATAGCATTTAATTGATTCAGATCCTCTGAGATAATAATTTTTTAGTAAGGGTATAAAAAATATATGAATTCATTTAAAACTACAACGTGAAGATATAATGTGACTGTAAAATAATTTACATAAAGGATTGTGTTATCTTCAATTGGTTTTGAATTTTTTGAGTATAAATGTTACTTATTTTAATATGTACAGTATAGTTAATAGTTCACAAGAAAAAGTGATATGTCTAAATTATAGGTCATTGTGATAACTTCAAATTTAAACGGGAAGAATACAATCAAGACAAAATTATATGGCTTTTTTATTTCATTTCATTTCATTACCATCATCAAAGAGTACAAAGTCATAATTACAACGTTTTTGAGATTATAAAAAAAAATTGGGCGTAAACAAAATAACTAAATGTCAAATATTCTAGTTAGGCAATGTGTACTCTCTTGAGTTGCTAGTCATTGAATCCATGGGCCATGGCTGAAATCTAGAACAATCACACCAACCATTCAAACACCTTGGTAGAAGACCAGGATCGCACATATCATATGGGCAATCAGAATCATCAATACAATTCAATTTCGCTGTAATGAAAAAGTAAATAAACTATGTTGTTAAAATGGGACACAATATTATCTACAACTAGTAAAGAAGAAAATTTGAAAAGGATAAAAAATGGCTTACTTTCAAAGTACGTTGAAATAAGAAATATAGAAAGAAAGTACATCATAACATAAACAAATTTGATACTATTAGTCATACTTCCTTTACTTTGCATGTATCAAAGATTTTATCTATTTATAATTGATAATGCTTATGCTTTTGTTAGATTAATTAAATAGCTTTTAGCATTTATGAAGTTGTAGAAAACCCTTGCTAAACTTGGAATAATTATTAAATGCCTCTTAAGTAAATTAATGTATTGCATTTGGCCCTTCGTCATACTTAGTAATGAGGTAATGTGAAACATTTATGGACCGTGTCTTATATTTTTTGACAAAATTTCCAAAATTGTACTATCCTTTCATGATAGAAAATGGAAAACCAGAAAAGATAATGAAAATTTAATCAATAATTCATTAATAGAGAATGAAAATATCTGAATGCATGTTTGGATTAATCAAAAGGCATGTATTTCAACCCAAATTGCTAAAGTGCTAATCCCTAGTGGAGAAGTAACTCCTGTTCCAATGGGTAGTTATCCTATATTATCAAATAAGCATTTTATTTTTATACTTTTTGGTTAGATAAAATATTTATTTTAAGTGATATATATTGTTCCGGATCGGCATAAAGCCCAATGAAAAAGGCCAAACGAAGCTAAGGCCCGTATTACTCAGAGAGAGGCGCCATGAGGTTTTACGTGAAAACCTTGTGAAGATTACCGCATAGGAACCCATCAAGATCAAATCCTAGCCGTCATTCTCACCAAAAAACCCGCATGACTAAGTATTCTATGATTCATGTCGTAAAACCCGGATACAGTTATCGACCTCTTTGGCTACATAAGCGTGACTAAGCGTCACGCTCAAGGTACTTTCTCATTCACCAATTTTTCGCACACAATCCACCTTTTTTACATACTTACTTGAGCGTTGGAGTGCGAATGTGCCAACATGTACCCTTCTCCTTAGTGACGGAAACTGCTTTCCTCCACATTGGAGCACCGTGAACCACCGGAACTGCAGTCATCCTCATCGGTGAACCACCACGACATTTTTCTGATCTTTTCCCAACATAACTAAAGTCCATAATCCTTGCGGATAAGCACCGTGAAGATGGACGTAAAGCCCTGTGCGCTTGACTACACAAGAGCGCGCTATAATTGATCCTTGTCGTTTTGAAGATCTCCAACGACCTAAAGTGTTCACACTGCAAAACCTGGAGATGGTTAACGCTTTACATGACTATATAAGTGGGACTCTGCATCATGCTCAAGTACACTTTCATTCACACAATTTTCTCGCACAATCCACCTCTTTCACATACTTACTTGAGAGTTGTAGTGCTAATGTGCCTGTAGGCACCATTCTCCCTCGACGACGAAGCTTGTTCTCCTTTACATCAGAGTATTCTGAACCACCGCGACAACAACTGCAATTCTCGAAGATTCACCAAAACACTTATCTAATGTTCATCGGACATATAATTTGGCGATAGAAGGAGGGCACGTTCACTACTCCCAACATTTAAAAAGATCTTGTAGCCTTAACCATATTCAGTTAGGCGTTCTGCCACCGTAACCGTTTTTAGTTATACGTTCCCCAACTTCAATGGTCTTTTACAACTACGATTCTACGTATGAAATCATGGCTAGAACAAGACGAAAAAACATGAAAAGAAAATCTTCCACCGCAGTTCAAGTTTGATTAGCTATCCAAATTCTCTGGGTCGAATCACACATGAATTGGTCCTTTCTCTGGTGATTCACAACGTGAATCGCACATGAACATTTGCAAATATTGTGAACAACATGACTCCTTAAACGACGAAGGCGTTCCAAAAGCAAAAACAACACTTTCTTCACCAGTTCCACCACGGTTCATCTTAGCTAAGAATCAAGAAAGCAATTTGGGCTAGATTTTTTCTCCACCATTTCTCTTGGTGGCGCTCCTAACACAAACGGGCTTTCGTTGAACAACGTCAACATGATTCAACAACATATCAAGAGATTAAGACCACTAAAAAGAAATCAAGAGAAGATTCTTAATGAAATTGCTAAGTAGATTGAGGTTGCATAATGCAATCAACGAAACACCACATCAATGGTAATCATGGTTGTTGTGTTTGTTTCGACGGAGAAATTGTGAAGCAAGCACATCCATCAAGGCTATTATGATGGAGAAACTTGCAATCATTCATTTCTTCGTCGCAGTCATAGAGATGTTTCACTATTGCAACAGAGCCACATAGGTCCTCCTCGTCGTCACCATATGCGTAGGGGCGACGTAGATTCTCTAGAACGAAATCGTTTTCATCACAGACACATTTCGTTAAGAAGGAGGATAATAAATTTTCCAATACCACATGTTTTTGAGAAGTGATGGTGATTTTAGTGAAATTGGCAAGTGCACCAAATCGTACCAAGTAATCAATTAGTAAGTTAATCTTCTCCACAAGAATTGTAGTTCAACTTGGTATTTAGCGAAATTTATTTAGAAAAGTAAATAAGAAAAGATTTGAAGTGGTTGCAAGGTTTTAACTGTCCTTTCGAATGCGAGATTAGGTTTGGTTGATTCAGATGTTTAACGACGATTAAGGAATATTTAAATCCCCCTTTTGTCTTTGTTTTAACTTAAATTATGAAATTATTCGTTTATAACTTGCCTTATATTGGATTTAAGAAATTATAACATAACCCCGTGATGAATTGGTGGAAGTTTTATTTTAATCCTCGGAGTTCCCCCTTGCAAATTACGAGGGTCCCTAAAGATGAATTATAGACCAAAATTTCATACTCTGATTCAATTATATTGGAAACTAAGTAATTCACTAATTTCTTATTCGAATGGAGGTGAGGGTTGTCCATCCTAATATTGCTCCATCTATAATTTTAATAAAAGCGGACATATACAAATTAAATCAGACTTTAGATTATAAACAAAATAAAAAAAATTTATTAATGGAATCTAACAAATAAGAAAAGGTTCCACATGGAACCTTAATCAAATAAGTTTAGTTTCTCATGGAAACAAACATCAAGAGTGAACAAGAGGAGGATGTAGATCCTCTGCCTTGAAACTACTGATGCTTTGACCCTTGCCTTTTACCAATTTCTTTCCAAATGAATAAATGAGTGTACAAGGGACTCTATTTTTAATGCATGATCACATGGGCGCATAGAATCATGCACAGGGGCATATGGCCTCATCCGCAGGGGCATATGGCCACATGTGTAGGGGTGCACGAGGCATCCTCTCTTGTGCGTTTTCAGTAGTTTTCGACCCTTTTCATGTGTTCTTCCGTCTTGAAATGTCTTGGAACTTAAATTTTTTTCACTTCGTATTGTCTTCAAAAATCATCTATGAATAATTGAACATCAATCTTCATATCCTCAATCCTTCACTTGATGTCTTGATTTTTCAATTTACATGATTTCTTATTACAAAACAATCAAAACACCTATGTAGTTGAACAATTTAGGATAAAAGTGAATTATAACAACTCGAATGAAAAAAAATGCAAAAGTTCCTAAAACCAATGGAAGCTCCTCTAATTTACTTATAATTTCCCTTCAAATGCAAAGAATTACACTAAAAACATTGCTAAAAACATCATATGTTATTCCATCATCAATACTCAAAATTAAACTATTGCTTGTCCTCAAGCTACAAAATAGAAAGAAGTTGGAATTTACATGAATTTGATCATGCACAACCACATCTAGAAAAGTACCAAACACGGGCGCAACCAACCCAAACACTTGTTAGAAGGCGACCAAAATATCAAAAACTTTCTAGTGATTTCAACCACATTTTTGATAGCTCGTAGAGAAAAGCGCAGCCAACTACCTAAAGCCTGGGAAAGCACAACTCCGATTTTTCCCTTCAGGATATAGGGATGTCCCTATCCTTCCCCTAGTGAACCACAAGAAAGAGGATGAAATTCATGCTTCTAACGAGCGAAGCCAGTCTCGAGGATACCAGACTGAACGACATGAAACCACGGTCCTGGTAAATCAAGAGACCATAGTACGCCTGACTAGATGCTACGAAGCTATAATACTGGCAACATAGAAATCTCACCGGTTTGTATGGCACAAAGCTATGGTTCTGGTCCCCCCC
>Ga0228710_1005245_pt1 | contig 20177 bp, 10 predicted proteins | sample MedpolnodulmetaG_FD_177995 | JGI IMG/M metagenome (GOLD analysis project Ga0228710, IMG submission 177995) | Root nodule microbial communities from Medicago polymorpha collected in Santa Monica, California, United States - pink nodules | ecosystem: Host-associated > Plants > Roots > Nodule... | reverse complement strand
ACCTCCCCCCCCCCCCCCCCCCCCCCCCCCGTCCCCGTTCTTGTGGTTTTTCTCACCTTCAAAATAGACTTACAGTTCATATGTCAAATTCCATGTGAAATGTCCTAACTTTCATCAAATCACTTCGAACAGCCTTGTACACAACCCCGTTTGAATTATTATGAACTGGTAGTATAAGATAAGCAATGTAAGTATAGAGTGGTACAAAATAGATTCGATAAAAATAAGTGTATAACAACAGTACCATAAAAAAAAAAGATGCAATTAGTTTAAGAATACATCAACAAAACAAAATTTAAAATCAATAAACATTTCAAGTAGATTTGCGGATTAGCAAAATCTCGATCCTTTGCAAACATAACAAAGTTCTCTAAACTTGACATCTTGATATGATTGTTATCTTACTATCAAAACACATGCATCAAAAGAAACTTGTTGTAAACTTTGTTCATTTAAATAGCAAGAGAATATAAGTGATATACTTATAGAAGTAGTTGATATTTGGGCCTAAGTCTTGGTTAATAAGTTCTTGAATAGCTACATACATCATTTATAGCAAACATGGTTCTTTTATTCATTGAGTGGCTCAAGACCAATGAAAAATGTCTGAGTGGGTCAGAGTTTGAGTGGTCCAAGACTAATGCAGGAAAATAACAAATTGGAGGGAAATGACTTGATATTCAGGGATAAATTTGTCATTTTCGGTGTTAAGGTTGCAATTAGAGTTAAGGATTTGGAGTAATCAGACCACCTTTAATTTATATTAAGTAAGATAAGATGACCCTTACTGCTTGTGTTGTGCGGACAAATGGAAGGAGGGGAAACAGGGTGGACAGATAGTGATCCTTTCCCCTCCCCCTCACAACTCAACATTGTTATATCATCTCTTATTATAAAAGCTTTTATGTGCATATGTATGTTTTTTTTGTTTAAAAAACATGTGCTCGCCATCACACATGTTGTGTATGTAAGAGACAAATATTAAATGTATTTTCTCATAATTCTTCAACAAGCCACAACGTCCTAGCCTTTATAAAATAACCTTCAGTATCTCAAATACACATTCTCTGCAAATGTTTGATATTCACTAACTAAAGTAGCATCAATATTATATTTTACCCTGCTTTCCGTTGGGGGTTGTCATCGAGCTATGTTTCCTCCATTGCTTTGCACCCTCAAATCTTTGTCTAATTTTGTCGCGAGCCACAGACAAGGTAAGTTTCTTGCAAGTTGCACTGATATGCTTACTTGTTTCTTGGTACCAACTCATATTTTCTCATTACATTGTTTACACAAGCACCATAACATCATCATAAAATCACAAGTATTTTCTCTCAAAAAACCGGAAATTACATCAAAGGAAAAATTATCGAAACCCGAGTATTCCTCCCATATTTGTTTCACACTTTCTCAACCTAGGAAAACATGTTGCTCATTCTCAAAATTTGTTTGACAATGCAGACAAATATATGTGCATGGTACTTATTTGTGTTGAAGTCTATCACGTGTAGGGAGACACCCCTCTCCAATCTCTACAAAAAAATCTTCACCTTTTATGAAATTTGTAAGTTTCATGCATTCCTCGAAATCCTATATTCTTCGCTATCAATGAGAGTCTCCATTGCATATCGATAAGCTAACTTGACGGTATAAACATCTTTATTATTAATCCTTCATATCCACTTATCCCCTTCCACCATAGATGGTTGCACTTTTCCTTATCTCACTCACATTCATTCAAAACATCGTTTAATTAGATCTCATCTCCACGACTTAACATTTTAGTTGAATATGTTCATCACCACCAAACCTTCCATCCCTTGTGACATCGAACTTGTAACACAAGAATACTCATTTGTTCGCAGCTAAATATCGCTCCAAACACTTAAGCTTCAATCATCCCCTGTACACCATCTTAATCCCCCTTTGACCATCATTTGTGAAACATATATATCCTACGCCATATGAAACTTGGGTTATGACCTAAACACCCAATAAAAAAATAGAATTTAGAAAATATTTAGCTTTGAAAATACCAGCAACCATTGTTGTCAAAATCCCGACTTAAATCCTAAAATCCAAGACTTTGCAACTTTCTTCACCTTCAACGACTCAAATCCATAGTAGAATCACAAAATAGGCAAAATTCATCGATTTTGATTTTTATTTTACGATTTCTTATAAACTAAGTCATTTATGACTATATATCATATATTTAGTATTATTTTTTTTGTTGTAAAATCCATCGATTTTGATTGCGATTTTACAATTTCTTATATCGATTCTACAAAAGTAGTTGAGTAAAATCCTTTGATTTTGGTTGCAATTTTACGATTGTCGATTTTGCTCTTCTCTTTCGACCTAAAGCAAAATCCCGATTTTGACGATCTTGCCAGCAACTAAATTTTCCCCCTGTCTCATATGGATTGCTTTGTTTTATTTTTTTAAGAGTGAATAAACTATTTCTCACTCAAATTTATATGTATCAGTCAATTTCATCTTCCAATTTTTCAAAATAGCCAAAATACATCCCGAATTTTATAAATGTCAATCAATCTAGTCCTTCTGTCAAGTCTCATATTTACCGGTGTTGACGTGTCATATTAAGCACTAAGTCAGCTTATACGTGCCAAGACAAATTGGTGAAATTGATCCTTAAATTATTCATTAAAAATATGTGAAATTAGGTTTCAAAATAAAATATTTTTAATGACAAAATATAAAATTAAGTTTCAAAATAATTTTTTTTTTTTTGAATCAGAAATAAAATATTTTTAATGACATATTTTCCATTAACAAGGCCCAAACGTTTAACACGTCCGTTCTTTAGGAGAGAGTGACTTTTGAATTGTGATCGAGTTGATGCCGCTGAGTAGAGTGTAACATGAATTTCTCTCTTCATCTCAATTTTTAGGGTTTTCGTTTCATTCAAATTCATTCATCACAGAGTCAACATGGAAGAAAATAACCACTCCACAGCCTCCGACGCTCCAATTCCGCCGGAAAACCAACACGACGCCGGCGCCAAAATTTCGAAATCGGTGAATGAACTCAACGATTTGTCAATTTCAATTCAAGCTTTCAAAAACAGGTACGATGAACTTCAAAATCATCTCAATTTCATTGAACACGCCATTGATACCCGAACCAAAGAACTCGAAGCCCTAGGCACCACCACCGCCGCAAATGTAGTCACCGACATTGTTCCATCGGAACCAGAATCGAAACCGAAATCAATTGCTGATGGCGAAGAAATAGAAGAAGATCAACAAGAAGAAGATCCTGAAGAAGAAGAAGAAGAAGAAGAAGATCCTGAAGAAGAAGAAGAGGAGGTAGAAGAAGAAGTAGAAGAGGTAGAAGAAGAAGTGGAAAAAGAAGAACAACAAGAACAAAAAGAAGAAGAAAAAGGTGAGCCTCTCTGCCTGTGCAAAACGATGAATAGCCGTGGTTTGCGAAAGTATATACTTATGCATCTATCTGAAACGCCGTCGCTTAAGGAAAAAATCCCGGTAGCACTGAAAAAGGCGCCGGAACCGGCAAAATTGGTGTTTGAATGCATTGGTAGATTTTACCTTCAAGGAAGCAAAGCCTATACAACAAACTCACCGATGATTACCGCGAGGCAAGCTTCAATTTTGGTTTTGGAATATTATCTGATGTCTGGCTGTGTCGAAAGTGAAACAAAAATGGAACGTAAACTGAAGGCAGAAGCTGCAGATGCAGCGGGTGCGTGGAGGAAGAGACTTGTTGTTGAAGGTGGTGTGGCTATGGCAAGTGAAATGGATGCAAGAGGTTTGACTCTTTTTCTTGCTTGCTTTGGGATTCATGGTGTTTTTAGGAATGAGGATATTGCGAACTTGGTTCGTTTGAGCAAACCTGGAGAAATCTCGCACCTTCTTCGCGTTTCTGGGAGCCTTTCTGGCAGGGTTTCAGGTATGTATTGTATACATGCCTTTGGGAATTTAGGATATATAATACTCATAGTTATGCTTGATCGTTTTACTTTACACTTTTACTGTACAATTTGAAATATGTGATTGTGATCAGTGAAATAAGCTAGGGCATTTCAATTAAGTAAAAGTCAGAACACTGAAAACAAACTCTTTCGTGCTGAAACCTGAATAAAAACTCTTATGTAAGATGGAATCCATACTGTTGGTTTGTTTTTCATATTTTATGAAATGAGACTCTCTGTTACCAGCCTACTAACATCAGGTTCGAAATAAGTGTGAGGGGACTTTCATGACACATAATTATTCAATTTTAATCATGCTCTATGTCGTCAATAGTGTGATACAGCGTGCCCTCTTTCTCCACGGCCATGCCATAGGCCCGTGAAGCACATTTTAGAGTAACGGCTGCAATTAGTGGTGCTATTGTGGCGCCATACTCGGTTTGATGGCCGCTATTGCAATTTTGAGGAAAATCCTGTAAACCCCCTGATTTTTGAAACGTTTTTTTAATTTGTTGAGGGTATATTGGTACTTTTGCATCCTTTGAGTGACCTAAAATTGTAATCCACGTGTTTCATCGTTCATTTGTGGCCTCTCTCCATCGTCGTACCCTCGTTCTTCTCTGCTCTCGTTTCACTATTTCTTTGCTTTGCTTGAGTTCTGCTTCGTTGCCCTGCTCTCGTTTGAGTTCTTCTCTGTTTCCAGCTCTGCTGCCATTGTCATTCTCCTTGATCGTTCAATTGTGGCCTCTCGTTTGTGCTCTGTTTTTGCTTCTGCTGCCATTGTTGCTCTGTTTAGGTTTAGGGTCTGTGCTTCTACGTGTTCTGTCTGCCTTATTCCTGCTCTGTTCTGTTTGCTCTGATATGTTTGTGAGAGCAATGGCATCATCCTCCAGTTCTGCAATTGTACCTTTAGAACTTGATTTTAATTAGAGGTGTCAAAATGGGCCGAGCCCATTGGGTCGACCCCTCGACCCACTATTTTAGTACGGGCCGTAAAAAAACATGAAAAAAAGCGACCCTATCTTTTTGGGCCAGCCCACCGGGCCTATATTTTTCAAGGGTTGGGACGGGCCGGCCAGCAGGGCTTGCGGGCTGGCCCATTAAAAATACTAAAAAAAATTATAAAATAATTTTTGTTGACTTTGGTAAGAGATATACCAGAAGTAGAAGATGTACTATTGTCTGCTGTACCAAGTGTTCAAGAAACTTAGCTCCAAAAGTTGTCAATTTTCTAATTTATTTTGTCTTGTATTTTGAGTTGTTTGATTGATAATTATTTTGTTATGTAAGACATAACTTGTTATTCCCAATTCCAACATTGCACTTTGTGAGTTGTGATAAATATTATCTTCTTTTGCAAGGATGTATTTTGTGGTATTTATCTTTGGGTTTTGCTAGAAGACATCCATGAAAGTGTCTTTTAGCAATCCACACCTCAAGGTGTGATTATCAACTTTTTAGTTATAACTTGCTAAAAGACACCTTCATAAAAATTAGTTGGTGTCTTTTAGCAAATGTCTATAGGATAACTTGCTAAAAGACACCTTCATAAAGGGTGTCTTCTAGCAAAACCCTTTATCTTTTATGAATATTGATTTAATAGATGTTTCTGTGGTATTTATACTCTACTTTTGCATGGATGTTTTTGTGGTATTTATCTATTATGGATATTGATTTAATAGATGTTTTACATGTCACTTAACTAAGTTTATGAGGACATGTGATTATTTGATGAATAATAATTTGTGATGTTTCTAAAAAAAATTATGTGATTTGTAGCTTTATTGTTCTTAGCATCACTTTCTTTATAAAAAAAATGAAATACTACATTTTGAAATAAGGGCCGGCCCGACCCATCGGGCTGAGAAGCCCACTACTAATTGGGCTGGGCTCAATTTTGTAAGCCCATGAATAAAGTGGGCCGACCCCCCTTCAGCCCATTTATATGTGATGGCCCACCAGGGCAAGGCGGGCTGGGCCAGGCCGGCCCATTTGACAGCTCTACCGGTGATCCCGCTGTCCGCTATAACATTTTTGGGGTCGGCGCTACGTGCCACTATCTAAGCTTAACAACATTGGTTATGCTGATGTGCTATTGACTGTTACATATATGATATCAGTCCTCCTTTTTTGGGCATAAATAAATATCTCATAAATGCCCACCTGTTATTTCTGAGCCCGATTCAAATTTTGGCTATAAATTACACTCCCCCCCACCAACCATTTGTCGCAGACACCAGCAGTTTTGCAACCATTTATTTTAAGGTCAATTGGGACAGTTCCCTGTGTATAGCATACTGTTGTATTGTCTTAGACTGGTTTACATATGATTAGTTTTGATAACTTAATCTAGAACGAACTGGTAGCTGCTTATCGTAAAATTGATGCTATATGCTCTCAAATAATCTATTTCAGTGACCTTTTTAAGCAATTGCATGGTTCTGCAGTTTATGGTGGGTTTAGAGTCTATTAAATAGCTTAATCTAAAAGGAGGAAAAAATGCATTGGTCATGTTTATTTTATTAAAATGAAGAAACTAAGATGAAAAGTTTCCTTGCAAAGATTCCCTCTTTACATCTGATCATTTGCTCAATTCATGTATCTAAGTTTCGGAATGCCTTCTCATGCTATTCAAACTCAAGTACCTAACCACCCTCCCCTAGACATGTTCCAACTGTAACTAACTGAACTGGCATCCAACTATCTGATTGTACCCCTATTCCTATTTATTCTTCTGAATCCTATCACTCACCCTTAATGATTGTATGAATGCCTTTTCCTTTCTCATATTTTCAAACATAAGTTTTTCTTAATGTCACTGATTATTGTTTTGGCCACAGATATTGCTCAGGGAATGATGAAAAAGGGCAAAGTTGTTGAAGCCCTTGACTTGGCTTATACCTTTGGGTTTGAAGAGAAATTTTCTCCCCAGACAGTACTGAATTCATTTCTACAAAAGTCTAATGAAGTTTGGAAGAAAGCAAAACAAACACGCGATGTTCCTAGTTTGCTGGTATGTTCCAATTGAGTAGCTAACCTTGTTTTTCGTTATGCTTCATAAAGGACATTGATATTTATTATATATTGATCTTTGACAGAATAAAGCAAATGGAAAATATTTATCTGATTTGAAATCGGTTATCAACTGTTTGGAAGGTCACAAAGTTGATTTTGCAAAACTTCTTCCTGATTGGAAACTTAAGGATACAATTCTCAAATTGGAGAAAGATATTCGTGATGTCACTGAAAAAATTGAAGACAATTCAGCGTCCAAGAGAAAATTGGACAAAAGCGGTGCATCAAAGAAAGTGAGTGGTCCAGACACAAAACGAACGAGGCACGCTGTGAGAGATCCTTATGTGGCATCACCTTCAGTAACTACCTTGCAAAGGCAAAGGATTGCTGGTCATATGGATGGCAGTTCATATGATAGTTCATTAACAGCACATTTTCTGGAGGGTAGATCCTATGGCTACCCAAATAATTATTCCACTGTAGCATCTGCTGCACAAATTGGATCTGTTTCAGGGTCATTACCCGAAGGTTATTTTGGAAGGGGAGTGTCAATTGGGGGAGCCATAGGTGGTCCACTTTCTGGCTATCAGAGTGATATGCCAATTGATAATGTTGGGACAACGCTGAATAGCAGTAGCTCTCTGTATAGTAGATTGCATAGTGTAGATGAAGGGGCATTATCTTACGGTAGATCAGTCGAGCTGAGTTTTGTAGGACAACCTTCATCAGCACGAGTAAATCATATGTATGGGAGAACATCTGCAGAAGGTTATGCAGGTTTGCCAGATCATCACTCTATTGGTGTTCCTAGTCACGGCGGAGGTTCTGATTTGTATAGCTTTGCTGATTCTGTATTCGATGTGTAGTCAGTCCAGGGCAGCAATTATTCTCCAATAAAACTTCTGTGTTTTGATAAGCTGGATACAGACACCATCCCGTAGGATAGTCAGCTTAGATTTTTTTTGTTTTGATATTTATAGGGAAAGACCATAGGATTGACACATGCAGATGAGGGCTTACTTTGTCAGCTCTCTTCAGCTGCTAAACAGTTTTAATTAAATTGCCATGGATGGTCAACGTGCCTGTAATTTTTTAAAGTTTGACTTCAACTATAAATTGCTTGTGTTAAATTATGTGCATCACTTGTATTGAATTCGTATTTGATGCCATAGAAATTATAGCAATGCACTTGTTTCACCGTTGCTTTCTTGTGTAATCTCAGCGTAGTAATGTTTCATTGTTTGTGGTTGCTTTGTGGAGTTTATGGAAGTGACATAATGGTTGTATTTGTGATAATTTGCACCAAACGTCCACAGAAGTTGTGTGGAAAGTATTTGCTTGATGGCTGAAGTTGTTGCCAACTTGGCTACAAATAGGACCATCTCAAATTCGTTTCCAATGCAATATTGATGCTTCTGTTTCTTTTCATAAAAAACAGATTGATTTAGGTATCTGAGATCAGGGATGGAGGCTGGGGATTTGAGGAGGTTCAACTAAACCCCTTGAACTTAAAAAAAATAAAAATGGAAATATGCCTTTTATATATTTTGCATTTCAAACTCCTTGATTAGTCCAAAAGGTTCAAAACTCAAATTTGAACCCTCTAAACTAGGATCCTGACATTGCCATTGTTCCGGATGATGTGAGAAGTTTTGTACTTGCTATTGCTAAAACTGAATGGTTCTCTCTTTTATATCGAGGGGAAGATGGTTGGTGTTCAAGTTTTTATCTCCAATACATTTGATGCATAATCTTCCGTTGGATAAAGTAGATTTTGAGTAAGATTTGAAGAGTAGTTGACAATTTCCACTCTTCTAAAGAGGATGTGTCTTTTACAAAGTAATTTGTTGCTATGTTAATAATACTAATAATGTGAGTTTATAAGGAGACAAATCAATAAAAATAACTCATAATTGATGGTATTCACTTGTGTTGATTATACTATAGGATCATAATATATGTTGTGATGATCCTGGTGGAAGATGATAAGAGTGTACAAATTACACGCTAAACTGATAAAAACCGGACAATACCAGAACCCACACTCTCTCCATTCCTTCTTCCTCACCTGCTCCGACTACCCCGCCACCGCACGCTATGCCGCCGCCGTCTTGCTCCGCCTCCCCACTCCACCGGACCCATTCTCCTACAACACCATCATCAAACACGTCTCACCCACCGTGGCCATTTCCCTTTTTTCCCATATGCACCGTAACTCCGTCCCCTTCGATCACTTCACTTTCCCACTCATCCTCAAACACCACCACCACCACCACCTTCTTCATTCTCTCATTTTCAAACTTGGTTTTGATACCGATATCTTTGTTCAGAATGCGCTTATTCATGCTTATGGCTCTCGTGGCTCGCTTGATGTCGCAGTTAAACTGTTTGATGAAATGCGTCATAGAGATATTGTTTCTTGGTCTACTTTAATATCTTGTCTTGTTAATAACAATCTTCCAGCTGAAGCTCTTTCTGTTTTCCAACAAATGCAGATGGGTCATCCTGATATTCGAAATTTGCTTGATAGGGCTATTATGTTGAGTGTAATATCTGCGGTTTCGAGCTTAGGTGTGATTGAATTGGGTATTTGGGTTCATTCTTTTATTGTCAGGATGGGGATTGTTATGACTGTTCCATTGGGTACTGCTCTTATTAATATGTATTCGAGATGTGGGTCCATTGATCGTTCTGTTAGGGTGTTTGATGAAATGCCGGAGAGAAATGTAGTTACGTGGACTGCGTTGATAAATGGGCTTGCTGTTCATGGACGTAGTAGGGAAGCTTTGAAAGTTTTTGATGAGATGAAAGAGTCTGGTTTGAAGCCTGATGGGGCGTTATTTATAGGTGTTTTGGTTGCTTGTAGTCATGGGGGTCTTGTGGAGGATGGTTGGCGGGTTTTTGAAAGCATGAGGGATGAGTTTGGAATTGAACCCGTGCTTGAGCACTATGGTTGTATGGTTGACCTTCTTGGTCGTGCAGGGCTTATTCTTGAAGCTTTTGATTTTGTGGAGGAAATGCCTTTGAAACCAAACTCTGTTATTTGGAGAACTTTGCTCGGGGCATGTGTGAATCATAACCATCTCGCGTTGGCTGAAAAGGCCAGGGAAAGGGTCATTGAGCTTGACCCACATCATGACGGGGATTATGTGCTTTTATCAAATGCATATGGTGGAGTTGGTAATTGGGGTCGTAAGGCTGGCTTGAGAAATTCTATGAAGCAGAATAGAATTGTCAAGGAGCCTGGGCTTAGTTTTATCCATATTGATCAAGTGGTTCATGAGTTTGTCTCTGGTGATCAAGTTCATCCACAATGGGAGCAGATTACAAAATTTTTAGCTTCAATTATAGATACTGTAAAACTTGGAGGCTACACCCCTAATACTTCCTCTGTGTTACATGATATTCAAGATGAAGAGAAAGAGCATAGTGTTGGTTATCATACTGAGAAATTGGCAGTGGCTTTTGTACTTCTTTATCATAGGGATAGAAGGACAATTAGGGTCATTAAGAATCTTAGGATTTGTTATGACTGTCATGATTTCATGAAGCATGTTTCGGGTATCTTTGACAGAGATATTATTATTAGAGATCGAAATCGGTTCCATCACTTTAGCAAGGGATCATGTTCTTGTCAAGATTTTTGGTAAAGTATGTTAGTTCATGTAAAAAATTCTATGTCAACATTCATTTGTCAGCATTGATAAAGGATCCTGCAAGGTGGACTGGGCATGGATTACAATTTTGGAAACTTTTTTTGTCAGATTATAACTATATTACAAACGCCGACAAATAAACGAGTTTATAATACTAAGAAAGGGCAACCCAGTGCACTGGAGCTCCTGCATACGCAGGGTCTGAGAAGGGGTCCCTCCATTTTTGGTGTATTGTACGCAGCCTTGCCTTGTTTTTTACACAAGAGGCTGTTTTCATAACTCGAACCCGTGACCTGGCTTTCAGTTACATGACAACAGCGAGTTTATAATACTATTCAGAAATTAAAAATGGTAACAGTGGCCGATTGTATTTAGTATGGTAAAATCATTATGTATAACAATAATATATTGACTGATTGTGTATAGAAATCTGTTAAGATTCACTTGAAACTGATATAAATAACTTGTAGTACACATTTCTCATATAGTATAGACTCGATGACAGAATTTTCACTCTCTTCAGTTTCTTTAGTTTCCCTCTTTTCTTGATTCGTCAGGTGGCAAAAGGGTTTCTTGTTGTGCGGGGTTTCAGTTTCTCTGTAGTCTTAGGTTGCTGGACTATATTGGTGCGTGTCCAGACTTTCTGCTGGGCTAGGCAATGATTGTATGCTTTTCCCAAAACTGAGTGACTCTTCTATGGGAGAGACCAAATTAATAGGCTTTTTATGTCACGTTTGAGGCTGGTGAGGAGGGGTTTGAAGTAAAAACACGATTTTACTGTCCAGCAAGACCCCAAAAGTTAACACCGAAAGAGCTTATATCATGTGATGAATGACCAGGCATGCCGTACAATTAAACTAGTAAGAGGAAAACAGGGTGAAAAGAAATAAAATGGAGAAACACAACACTTCATGTTAGGCATATATATACCCTTTTGGCTTGGCCAGGCTCATTCCAAGACTAAAACTAAAACGGAAATTAATTTGGCTTTCATAAGACTTGAGAAAACATAATGAAAATGGCATGCTTCCTAGTGGTTTCTTTGGCACTGTGGAGCATGCTTTTGATATCTGTCTCCACATATGATTCACCAAAGGAGCCATTATTTTCTGCAATGTTTGTCTTTGGCGATTCATTAGTGGACAATGGAAATAACAACAGGCTCTACTCTTTAGCAAAAGCCAACTATAGGCCTTATGGCATTGATTTTCCAGGGGATTATCCAACTCCAACTGGCAGATTTTCTAACGGGAGAACAATCATAGATTTTCTCGGTAACCTGCTTCTCCGATTACATAAAACAAGATAATAAAAATAAAAATAGAAAGGAATTTTGCACTGACATTGCAGTTTTGTAGGGGAAATGTCGGGTCTTCCTTATCTACCACCTTTTGCAGATATCAAAGAACAAGGTATTGACATTTCCAAAGGAGTAAACTTTGCTTCAGCCAGTTCTGGGATACTTGATGAGACAGGGCGAAATCTGGTAATCCCTGTGCTGATTAATTTGTGTTAACTGGAACTGTTTTTTATTGTGTTTCTATGAAACTGTTATGTGGTCACAGGGAGAACACATTAGCTTTAACCATCAAGTGAGTAATTTTGAAACAGCACTAAGTCAGATGAAGACCCTGATGGATGATAAGAATATGAGTCAGTACTTGGCAAACTCATTGACAGCGGTGATCATTGGCAATAATGATTACCTGAACAACTATCTCATGCCTGCATTTTATGGCACTAGCTTCATGTACAGCCCAAAAAACTACGCCGAGATCCTCATTGAGGCTTACAAAAACCATATTTTGGTAAAGTTACTTACCTTATATTCTTGTAGAAAATTTAGTGAGTATTTTGATTCTTAAAATTGTAGTGGGTGGACAGTGTATTTTCCCAAGATTAATGAATTTTTAAAATGATATGTAAAAATGAAAACCTTCAATCACATTAGTCCTTTTGAATTAATCAATCTAGTCATTGAAATTGTTTCAAAGGACTAATGTGATCGAGTGTTTTCAATTTCAAATACTCTTTTAAAATTTCATTAATTTGACCACTATAATTTCAAGACTATATTAGTGATTCACTCAAAATTTGATATATTCTAGTAATCCGATGTAAACATGTAATTTTAAAAAATGATATAGAAAGGACTGCTAAATATGTTACAGGCCCTTCGTAATTTGGGACTGAGAAAGTTCTTACTGGCAGCGGTTGGGCCACTCGGTTGCATACCGTATCAACTATCCAGAGGCATGATCCCTCCAGGACAGTGCCGTTCCTATGTCAACGACATGGTTGTCTTGTTCAATACTTTGTTAAGATCTTTGGTGGATCAACTGAACACAGAGCACGCGGATTCAATTTTTGTATATGGTGACACTTATAAAGTTTTCAGCGAGATTATTGCGGATCCAAATAGCTATGGTAAGAAGTAAATGTCCTTCTATCTTAATAATAGTATAATAAGATTATAGTATACTATGATTTGGTCATGATGTGTTTCATATAATATGATGATTGTGATTCTACTACAGGGTTCAGTGTAAGTAATGTAGCGTGCTGTGGTTTTGGAAGGAATAAAGGACAGATAAATTGCTTGCCAATGGCTTATCCATGCTCAAATAGAGACCAACATGTGTTTTGGGATCCCTTCCATCCAACCCAAGCTGTGAACAAAATTATGGCTAGTAAGGCTTTTACTGGACCACCCTCTATTTGCTACCCAATGAATGTGTATCAGATGACACAAAAGCATTTACCATCTGCTCAAAACAATGCCTCAATCGCCTCTAATATATCAAAGTAAAAATCCTGTGTAACGTTTTGATGTGGTTGGTTATAATATGAAAGTGGCTTTTGTTGTGGTCAGTTATATATGAATGACTACTCAAAAAAAAAATGTTATATATTAATGACTGCTCAATGTAAAACATAATAATGATCCTATTGCAAAAGTCCTGTACTTACAATAATTAACTAAAATTCACTTGTGTTCCACCAAATTTATATAGAACTCATAATTTTAACCAATTAAAGATAATTTGTTAGAAAACGTGTTTTTTTTTAAAGAAAGTAGTATACCTATAGTAGTTTATTAATAATAAGAGTGTTTATACATTCTTTCAAAAAAAAAGTGTTTATACAACGAGGTGCATCAAAAAAATAGTGAAACTAGCTGATAATGCGGCAACCCGAAGTAAAGTATGAGCTACCTTTAATATGTTATTCAGGACATTTGTTAAAAGATCAAATATAGTAATAATGTCTTGGAAGTTGTGTAAATAGTTTTTTAAAGGTTTAAAAATGATATTATATTTTCAACACAAATTTTTTTCATTAACTGTCATTGCACTTGTCGACATTTTTTTTTTTCCTTATAAAAAACATTTTTTTTTGTCAAATACTTTAATAGTTAGAAATAACATAACCCTATTTTTACATGTCTCAATCTACCAAATTGATATGAAGACACAATAATATGTTGGTATTGAATATCAGTGCAAACTCGATATATACACTAACACGATGTATGCCCACTCAATCTCTTGTTTTAAATAAATGAAATAATATTGTAAAAAAAAATAGAGTATTCTAGCATAGCAATATCTGAAGGAAAATGTTTATTTTAAATAAATAAAAAGGAGTGTTTGTTTTCGTTAAAATTAATAATTTAAATGGTTGTTTACATTCATATTTAAGAGCATGATTATGATTATCAGATTGTGTCTTTTGTGTTTCAAGGAACCAGTGTTAGTGGAAACAGATATTTGGTTTCCATTGGGAATGGGTGGTAATTCTCACCCATGATGTCATTGCAAGTCAAGGTGCTTTATTTATTTATTTTTGCAAATGTTTTTTTTATAAAACATCTGGACACTAAAAAACTAGGTGGGGTATATAATTTGATGGGTTGCATGAATATGAAGGGAAAAAAAATGTAGTTGAGTTCTTTAAATAATTAGTAAGTGTGAAATACTAAATAAAAAATTAGACGAGGTTTATTTAAGAAACCAAAATGAATGTCATGGATGTAGGTATTTTAAGTGGCTCAATTTCGTTGAAAGAAAACAAAGCAGCTCCATATCGATGATTCTAATATAGAGTGCTTATTTGCACTCTCACCCATTGTTATGGTTTCTCCCTTGCCTCCACAACTAAGAGCATGATTATATGTTACTTTATGACCGTGTCTTCACAAATGTCAAAATGAAAAGCTTTCACTAAACACTTATATTTGGCTTTCAATATGCGTAGTCAAGTTTGAAACGTTCCTTTACAATGCAGTAGTGTAAGTGACTCATGACTTGCAAAAAAAAATTAAAAAAATAAATATATGAAATTATAGATAACTATGAGTATATTATGGGGTTAGTGGGTTCCAATTTAGATTTTTTATGGCTGATATTGATATTAAAAAAATGTAGTTAAGTTGTTTAAAGAGTTGAAAAATGTGTGATAAAAATACAGGTGGAATACATTCAAACAACTAAAAATCTAAAATAGATGTCATGGATGTCGATGTTCTAAGTGTCCAATGGTGGATATTGATTTGTTGCAGTTGCCAATACCATGAAGTCAATACATTCATACTATAATTCTTCGGTTAATCCAATGGTTGAGCCACACATATTTGAATATTGTATCACATCCCGACCATTTTTTTAAAATATAGTTCAAGGTATACTAATATTGCATCATTGAGAAAATGATAATATCGATCTAGGGTATTTAATATTGCATTATTAAGAAAATGCTCGTGGAGAGTTTGGAAGGAAAGATACAATAAGATCTTCAAAAGCAAAGCACTAGATTTGGTTCAATTAGTAGACAAAGTAAAGTTTGTATCTTTTTCTTGGTTACGGGCGTAGGCTAACTTCAGCTTTCAGTTATAATGACTGGTGGCGACACCCTTTAATTTGTATGGTTGTTAGGGAGTAGTCTTTTTGTCATACTTCTTTTTGTTGTGCTTTTATTCGGAACAGATACATTTCTTGTATTTTTTGAGGAGTGATTCTTTCTGTACACCTTGTGCGAGATGAATTACTCCTGGAGTTTAATCTAATTTCATTTTAGCTTCTTAAAAAAAAAATGCTCGTGGAGAGTTAGAATTGAAAAAGAAAGTTTAAGTTTAAGATATTTCTGTCAAAAAAAAAGTTTAAGATATTGGCAATGGGAAGAAATAGAGTTTAACAAACCAGTTACTTAAGGGTGTGTTTGGATTGAGGGTTTAGGAGGGGAAGGGAGGGGATGGTTTACTTTTCATTTTTAAATTACGGACACTGCGAAATATTTTTTAAAAAGTTAACATATTAACATGATAAATGACCATATAATACTTCAATCACACTTAATTTATTTTAGAAAAACATGTTATATAGTCCGTAATTTAAAAAAGAAAAGTGAACACTCTCCTCCTTTCTCCTCTGAAACCCTCAATCCAAACACACCCTAAAGAAAAATGTAAGAGTGGTTATTTTTGGAGGGATAACTAGGGTGGAGGAGAATTGCTTTAGAATGTGAACCAATTTATCTATCCTAAATAAGGATAAGGATAAAGAGACAAATTTGTACCAAATGAAAATTTGAGATACCATTATGGTATATTGAAGGTGGAGGAGGAGTTTTTTTTTTGGTTACAAAGTGGAAGAGGAGTTGAATAAGGGTGAAGAGATGAGAGCTAAATTTAAATGATGTGGAATTTGGAAGAGATTATTAATTGGGAGAGGAAAGAGCTATCTGTTCACAACACAGAAAACAGTTTTCAAACATAGAATTAGGGTAGTACTACTTTGGATTAATGTACGATCAAATATAGGGTGCATTTGTTTCATCTTTTAAAAAAGTAGATTTTATATGTTAAAAGAATATAGAGATTTTAAAAAAAAATGAAATTAATTTTGTTTGCATGCTACCTATAAAAATCAACTTAAAAAAAATGAGTTTTAACTTAGAGTCCGTTTGTTATAGCTTTTTTAAGAAAAAAATCACTTATTTTAAAAATAAATAATCACTTTTAGGGTTCGTTTGATTCGAGAATTAGGAGGAGTGGGGAGGAATTTTAACGGAGGGAAGGGTAGGGGAGATATTTAATTAAAAGTGTGTTTGGTTCACAAGGGGAGGGGAGGGATTTTAAAATTATTTTACTGTTTTACCCTTAAACTTAATTAAATAAGGATAATAAAGTAACAAAACAATAAAGATGTAATCTATAACAACACGGCGTAGACGATGGAATAATGAATTAGTAATAGGGTTTTACAATGAGTAATAAAAGTTGTTACAAGGAAAAATTCTCAATAATATACAATAAAAGATGTTACAAAAAAAATTGTCAATAATATGGAATAAAAGTTGTTACAAGATAATATAACCTATAACCTAATAATAGTAAAAGTTGTTTCAAGGATAATATAACATAATAATAATAAATGTTGTTACAAGGATAATATTGAGATTTTAAATGTTGTTATAAGGATAATTTTGACAATGCAATAAAATTTGCTCCCCTCCCCTCCCCTTCTAAAAATTGAACCAAACACTTTAAATTAAAAATCTCTCCTCCCCTCGAAAACTCTCGAACCAAACGGACCCTTAAGAGTTTTGCATCCGTTTGTTACAGATTTTTAAAAAAATCAGAATCTAAAAAAAATAATCTAAAAACAGCTTCAAATGAGAAGCTATTAAGAGCAGCTTCTCAAAAAATAGATTTTTTTTAGAGGAGAGAGAAAATATAGTTAAAAAGATTGAATTAATTTTGTAATAAAAAATTCCTTTTATATAGTTGTATCCAAACAAACTAGATTATTTGTTTAAAAAAAGTGATTTTTATTACGGTAAACAAACGCAAAATAGATTCTGATTTTTTATAAAATCTCTAAAATATAATCTCTAAATTATTTTATGTCAAAATCACTTTTATTTTAATCCGTAACAAACGGGCCCTTATACATGTGTTACCTCTTTGTTGTTGAAAAAAATAGATTTTAAGAGAAATTAATCCTAATAACTTTTCATTTTAAGATCAAAATAGATTTTTTTGATAAAATGGTTTTTTTAAAAATCCTAAACAAATACTTAAAAAAGAAAAAAGTAATTTTTTTTGAAAAAAATCTTAAACAAACGGGTTCATAATATCGATTTTTTATTTTAAAACTAACTAGCATATTCCATTGCGCATACCAATTCAAACTTATGTTAAATCTTTTTTTTATAAGGAAAACTTATATTAAATCTAACAAACCATCGATTTCTATTCCATATCGTTAATTCAAACTTACATTAAATCTAACAATCCATCGATTTCTTCAACCTCGTCGAGCCAAATGCCATAACATTAGTAGAAAAAAAATATATAATTGAAGGATTAAACTTTTAAGTGGTTTTTGTAATGCTATTTTTTAAAAATGAGTTTTAACTTGTATATATGCTTATTATGTAAATTTTCGCTCTTTTTTGTTATCCTAATCATGTTGTCTACATGAGAAATAACTACTTGTAATCCACTCTTAGATGTATAGGTAAGTAAAATTTATGGTTGATGACTGTGTCAATCACACATAAGAAAATAACCACTTATAATTCACCGTTAGATATAAAGATACGTAAATTATGGTCGATGATTGTGTCAACCACAAATCAAAGCTGAATCCACGAAATTGGTTATACATAAATGAGTTTTGATAACCAATCAAGTGTATTTTAACTTTTAAGCTATGTAAACAAAAACAAGCGAGTTACATTAAAAACAAAATCGTCCTCCTCCTCCGTTTTTAAATATAAATAAAGTTAATTTTTTAAATTCATTCATTTGATGATGTATCTGGTCCATATTATTAACTACATACATCATTAAATGAATGAACCTAAAAAGTCAATTTTACTTATATTTAGAAATAGGGGTGGCAAAAAAAATCCGTGCCTGCGGGTATCCGCGGATAAAATCCACCATGGGCACGGGGTGAGTAGCTAAACGGGTACTCATGGGTATAATAAACGGGTATTTAACTACCCGTTATTTTATGGACACGGATTTGATGATACTCGTGCCTGCGGGTATCCGTACCCGTTAATAAATTAAGTAAATTACTAAAATATTTATGTGTATATATAAAATAACTTCGAATGCATATGAATATTTGGATGTTTATTTGGATTTTAGTCCTTTACTACTTTTATTTGGAGGTTTTTTTATACTTTTTGGATGTTTATTTAGATGTTGGTTGTTTTTATCCTTTTATTATGGTATGATGAATTTGCCTGGGATCATGTAAGAATCATGATTTTTGTTGGATTATGGTATAAATTATGAAATTTGAATGGAATATGTTATGTATGGATCTTTAAAAGTTGAAGTTTGTAGGTAATTAAAAAAGTTTTTTTTAAAATAAAAAATCCATAGGTAGCTGCGAATATCCGTGGGTATCTAAATACCTGTGAATTACCCGTATAGAGATACCCGTACGGATATGGGGACGGACACGGGTACCATAATTATCCAACGTGGCGAGGACGGATATCATACTACCCGTACCCATAGATACCCATTGACATACCTATTTAGAAACGGAGGGAGTAAGTTTTTCATTCATTAGAGTTTCTTTTTTAGGAACTTTCTAATAAATACGACCAATTTTTTTTTTTGAATTTTCTTATATCAAGGATCGGATGGAGTAATTATGAGTAGTTTACTAAATGCATTTTTTTTATGAATATTAAATGCAACTAACTAAAGATAACCATTAATTGAGTATTTTTTGCAGGGTATTTAATTATTAGTTTATTAAATGCATTTCTTTTGGAATTGAGTATTTTTTGCAGGGTATTTAATTATTAGTTTATTAAATGCATTTCTTTTGGATGTTGCTAATGAGTAGGGGTGAAAATAAGTTAGGCTGAATTAGTCTTTGTAAGGACTAAACCTGGTCTGTAAAAAAATTTAAGGCATGAGTCTTATCTGCGCCCTATCATAAACTTGTTTTTAAGGTCTGAGTCTGACCTTCTGAAAGTCTGATGTAGCCTACTAGCCTGTTTAACGACTAGACCCTTATGATAGCTTGCAATGGCTAGTTTTACAGCGAGTGATGTAATTCATGAGCTAATTTTTCTATCAAGTGATATGATGTAGAGACGAATTTAACGGTAAACGATACAAATTAACATCAAGTTGTACGACGTAATTCAAAATCTTTTTTTTATCTATTCGCAAATTTGGGGGGTAATGTCCCATCCTTATAATTTCAAAAGAAAAATTGATGATTTAATAAAACTTTATAATTCTGGCATATGCTCAAACGGTAACGGTGAGGAGTAAAGGGAACGGGAAACTCATAGATCATGTGGTAAGGGTAAGACCTTTGTGTTTTGTTCACTCATAACTTTACTATTTAATATTTTATATTTGTAATTGGTCTACTTTGAACTTGGATCATCTCCTTCTCTCATTCTTTCTGTATCCTCTTATTCTCTATCATGTGTCTTTCTATCTCTTAATCTTTTTTTTTTTTAATTTTCTCCTCTCTCTTGATATTCTCTCTAAAATTTAGAGAAAG
>Ga0228710_1005242_pt1 | contig 20187 bp, 10 predicted proteins | sample MedpolnodulmetaG_FD_177995 | JGI IMG/M metagenome (GOLD analysis project Ga0228710, IMG submission 177995) | Root nodule microbial communities from Medicago polymorpha collected in Santa Monica, California, United States - pink nodules | ecosystem: Host-associated > Plants > Roots > Nodule... | reverse complement strand
CCCAACAATGGAGATTTAGCTACTCATTGTCATGGAAGCTTTGCAAGAATGAATTGAAAGAGAAGGATTCATTACAACTTTGTGATCTCTCAACAAATGAGGAAGAATCCACCTTCAAACACTCTCACTCTATGAAGAACAAGCCCTCTCTCTCTCTCTCTCTCTCTCTCTCTCTCTCTCTCAAGCTATGAGATTCTAAGATTATATCAATGAATGGAGCAAGTGAGCTTTTATAGACTTTCTGATCTGCATCAACTCGCCTCGCGAGTAGCTTCATTCGTCATGGCGAGTTGAGGTTACTTCACTAGTGGGTTTGTGACACATCACCTCTGAGGAGATTTAGCCGCCCTAACTCGCCTCGCGGGTATATTGCTCGCCTTAGCGAGCTCTGAAGTTATGCTCTCTAGACCTCCTCACCATGGACTCACCTTTCTGTTCGCCATTGCGAGTTTACTCACCTTTCTTTGTTCTTTCACTTCCTTGGTACTCCTCCATCAGCTTGTTCTTGGCTTCTTTTGCTATTTCATGATTCAAAATCTTGATAAAAATGTCATCATGTAGAGCTGCATGTATTATGGCAAGAGCTCTACCTTCTTTTGTCACTTCATCACTATGATTTCTTATTTGAGCTAATGTTGGGTTATTTGGGAGAGGTGGTGGGTTGCTGCCCTTTTCAACCACATCCCACAAACTTTGAGCTCTAAAATAGGTCTTCATTTTTACAGCCCACAAATCATAGTTTTCTCTTGAAAACACGGAAGGTGGAGGTAAAGAACCACTATTAGAAGCCATTTTTGGTGTTTAAAAGTTTTTTGCAAAGGTTTTTGTGAAGGTTTTCTCTCACCCTCAAATTTTTTACACTAGTTTTCTAACCTCACAGACCCGTTAAGATCAATGGGGCTCTTGATACCATTGTTAACTTTTGAAAAGGCAGTAGAAGCAATAAGCTCAAGACAGAAAATTAAGCCTCAAAAATGGTGGAGAAGAAAGAAGAAAAACCAGAAAATTAGAGAAGACACCAATGTTTTGTGAACAAAGTAAAAAAGCTAAGATACTTTGATACATTAAGCTGAAGCATACATAACAAATATATATAGCCAAGACATAATCTTGCTTGTAAGACTAAACATAAAATCTGCACTAAATCTACACTAAACACTAGTCATCATTACCTAAGAACCATAGACATCATTACCTAGGACTGCTTTACTTATCAAATAAGCAACAATCTAATTGTGGCACTTAAACTTAAACAAGCAACACTTTAATTATGACAGAAAACAGCGACATAACTAATTATTAAACCATAAAAATATCAATCTGCAACAATCTCATTCAATTATTAGCACATGTAGAGCTCTAAAAAGATAGTAAAAAATTATTTGGGTGCTAAATGTATGAAGTATTTGTCAATATAATATAATATCTGAATTTATTAAAGTTACATACACATCCTCAAATATATCTTTTATTAGTAATTTTATTGACAAAATTTACTGAAATAAACATATTTGAGTGCCAAATTTACTAACTAAATACACATTTGAAACAAAAATATCTATAGAAGACACATTTATGTTTGTTTTTGTAATTTTGATATAGATATAAAGACTATAAAAATTTATAAAATCATTCATTCATGTCATTGGTTCTACTAGACACTTCTTATTAACTTTTTTGGAAAGCAACACATCAAAGAGCATAACAATTATAAGCAAGTGTTAAGTTACATAATACATATTTGAACAAGTTTGAAATGTTAGTGTGACTAACACCCACACCAACAAGAATGCATCCGTCTCTGTTAGTTTGTATTGTTTTTGCAATTGTTAATGATATGAAACAAGTTTGTTTGCCTAAAAATTGATTTATTTACTCTTTATATTTTCCCCTCACGTAAAAAATTATGACTTGCTTTGCACTCTCGCCTTATAACTTCGTCAAAAGAAACATGTGTGTTGTATGAAGGGTGTATTTGGTTGGGGGGGAAAAGTGAGAAGAGAGAAAGATATTAAAAATAAAGTAAATTTGATGTATAATTCAGTTTAGAAGGAAGTGAGAAGAAATAATGGTGACAAGTTAAAGCTAATTGAAGGACAAAATAGAGGACAAAACTAATTGGAGAAATGTGACAAGTTAAAACTCTCTTGGTTTTCTTCTTATATGAGACGAGAAAATAAAAATTTATAGGTCAAACTATTTTTACTGAGAAATGTTTTGTCCAGAGAACACACACAATATATTTATAATAATTAGTTGTCTCTCTCCTCATGACCACGGTTCACACACTATTTTAAATTACGTTTCAGTCATTCATGACACACAACTCTGATCAAAATAAAATTCACACAATAAAAAATATCATGCTTTATTATTTTTCCAAATTTCTCCAATTGATGTATGTTTTTGTTCCTTCAATTTTCAATTATAGGCGACTTATCCATTTTATTTATGGTTTTCCTATGTACCAGGGGCATATTAATCCTTTATCCTATTATTTATTTTAGAGAAATGCTAAGAGCGTTCATTTTTTAACATTTTCTCTTTCATAGAGTAAAAATTAATGTAGATTTCATATATCACTTTATATGAAATCTATTCTCAAATGGTAAAATCTACATAAAATTTTAATCAATAAAAAATGTATATTAAAAAGTATATGTCGTAAACCCTCACCTATTCCTCAATAGTCCAATTCATTTGAAATTAAATTGCAAATAGAAGGCAAAACCCTTTGTGGACTTCAACATACCCTTGACTTAGCAGACCCATATATGGTCGGTGATCTTATGTTATTCCAGACTTACAGGAAAGACAAAAATATCATATATTCGATTTTCAGCATGATCAAAATAGACCCTTTCTCTTTTTCCCACTTAGCTTTATCCCAAAGACTTGCCTATCAATTTTGAAACTGAAACAGAAAGATTGCAAGTGTGAAAACTATACTAGTACGACTAACTACTTTATGCTCACTGTATTGATACAATGAAATTTGAACCTCCCTCATTAAAAAAAAAATTATATTATTTATAAACATTTGAGAAATATTATATAGATTTGACATGTACATATCCCTCCAAATCTGTATGAATATTTTTTCATTAACACTTGTTAATTAATGCTGTTTTCATAAGAACTTTCCTCAATACTCTTTGTGAGTGATTGCAAATTGAAGAACATAGACAATAATGCTTGACTTTTTAACCTATTTTTGACATATTTTAAGTGCAATTGTATATTTATATTTAAGTTGCAGTTTTTAAATGCAGTTTTTTTTTTCCTTAAAAAAATGAATTATACCCAACTACAACGTGGTTATTATTAAGTATATATTACTATAAGTTTTTTTTTATTTCATTATTATATTTTATAAATTAAGTTTAATTCTACTTTTTGTCTCCTATTTTATCAAACTCACAAAAACTAGCTCCTTTTTTTGGCTAATTTTGACTGATTGATGGGTAAATTATAAAAAATTCTTCAAAGGTAAGCTAGAAAGTACCATGTTATGAACATGAGTTAAGTATGGTAGAGAGAACTAGGGATTGTCGTGGTGCGGATTGGATCATTTTTTACGCAAAATGTCATCCGATCCAAAACAAAAATCACATGTAGTTTGGTTCGGTTTGGACGACTATTCAAAAAAAATTTCAACCGATCCGATCCAAATATGTGCGGTTTAATTTGAATCATTTTTTGATATCCAAAATGCAAAATATATATATTTTTATTTAATTTTTGGTGAAGAATATAATTTTTTTATTAATATTAATATTACACAAATACGGTAAAATAATAAGTTTGATGCAAAATATAATAAGAAAATTAAAATTACATTATTAAAATTATCAATTATTTTTTAAACATATGAAGTAATAATAATATAGATTAAATTAGTTCAATATATAAGATTAAAAACAACAAACAACGTAATAATGCAATACATAATACAAATAAAAGAATAAATAAATATTAATATATACTTTTGCGGTTCGGTTTGGTTTTGAAAAAGTGATCTGAAATCCGATATGATCATATCATTTTTACAAAACAACATCCAAACGCATTTAAAATTATTCGATTTTTTGCGGTTCGCGATTTTAATTTAGATCGATTTGAATTTGAACACCCTAAAGAGAACTAACTTCAACAAGATGATTAGTTAATGTTCAAATTTTTATTGAAATGAAATGTGCGTACTTTTAGTGATTGACCATGCTTTCAATAAATTACCCTCGATGAAATAAAATGTAGAAAATAAAAAGTTATATGTCAAAATGCTAGAATGATTCGCACATCCATTAATGTCTAAAGCTTCTTTTGGTCGACATGGATGTCTAAACCTACTTGACTATTTGTCACATAAATTAGACTTTATGCAAAAACTCAAAAGGTTAAACTTGTACCATTGGAACGCAAACGTATTATAGGCATCTGTCTTCATATAATTTTGTTTTGTCTTAGAAAGTCTTTATCAAAATTAGTTTTCGCTTCACATATTAGTAAGTATCATATTTGACTTTTTAATGTATGATATATATGTGATGTGAGTTATGAGTGTGACTCTGAGTATATAATGTATTGGCAAATTAATGTGCTGTAAAAGCGATGTGAAGAGTATATTCCAATGATGGTGTGATAAAAAATTTGTTTCTAGAAAAAAGAATTAAGACAATTATTTATATCAATTTGTTTCTAGAATGAAGGCAATCATTTATTTATATCAATCTCAAATTTCTCAAGTATATATTGTGTTCGCCATTCTTTTACATTTTTCCTACGCAAAACAATAAAAAGTAGGCTTAAATGCACTTTTCATCCCCTATGTTTCAAAAAGTTGCGATTTTGGCCTCCTTTAAAAAAAATGGATATTTTGACCCTTAACTTTTGGTTCTCTTTTGATTAGCTGATTTTGTTGGAGATTAAGACAACTTCTCAGTCTTTGATGGTGTAAACTGACATGGGAATAGAAGGATGCTGATAAGTGGAGTTCAAACTGGCATGGTGTAACTTTTGGCCCCCTAGAGAATGACCACTTATCAGTTTGGACTCCACTTATCATGCCAGTTTGGACATCATGCAAGTTTGGACTCCACTTATCAGCATCCTTCTATCTCCATGCTAGTTTACACCATCAGATACTGAAAAATTGACATAAAATCAGCTAATCAAAAGATGTCCAAAAGTTAGGGGGTAAAAATATCCATTTTTTTAAAGGGGGCCAAAATCACAACTTTTTGAAACATAAGGGGTGAAAAGTGCATTTAAACCTAAAAAGTATGATGCTTAATTATATTCCCTCCTAACCCAAATTGTATGACGTTTTAGGCATTTCATACGTATTAAGAAATATAATTAATTTTGTGTGGTAAATAGATATTATGAGTAGTTTTACAAAATTGTCCTTAATAAATAGTATGGGAAAGATAAATTAAAGAATTGAAAGAAGAGAGAGTAATAAATAGTTAAGGATATAATAGGAAAAATAACATTAATGTTTTATTGGTATCGTAAAGCGACATACAATTTGGAACAATTTTTTTTCCCCTAAACATCATACAATTTGGGAAGGAGGGAGTAGTTGATTTCAGTGAACCGTAGGGATTATGACGTGTTGACTTGAGAGGTTTAAGACTTTAGGTGCTCTTGGACAATCAACAATGAAAAATGTATACTTTGCTTTACTAATTTACTATTAGGGAATCAATTAAGAAAATGCTTAATATATTATGTCTCCTGAATTTGTTCATGAGAAGCCAAACTATCAATCACTGCTTGGATTTTTTATTTTTTTTTTGTATAAAGTGTGTCACTTTTTAGCACCACAAATTTGACATGTGGGTTCATATGTCTAACGCCTGTCAACTTTCTGTAAGCCATTAATTCTATAAAAGTCTTTATCAAATATGGACATGAATAATATTGGTTCTTGGTGTGAGTCAAAAAGCAGCTTCAATCAAATGTACATAAAGAAAGAAAAATGGGGATAGATAGCTTAGCAAAATTGACAACCATCTGACTATGGTGCAAAGTGCATTTAAACAACTACATACCACTAGAATAATTATTTGAGATTTTAAAGGACATTTTTTTATACGCAAATAATTTTATTAAATACCAAGTCAATGACACTTTAAGGGGTAATGTAGGTTTTACCACGATTAAACAACTATGGTGCAAAGTGCAAACGTCAAGAGAATCGAAATCCTTCCACCATATAGAGCCACTACATACCACTAGAATTAGAAACCAAAGCTATGCTTCCAGAAATATCACCATACATGTATAATAGTAAAGGATACCAGGCTGCCCTAGTATTAGTTAAGCACCTCCACCGTCATTTGCTATCAGCTCCATATGCTTCACACCAAGCCCTCCCAGCTTCGTCAAAATACAGAAGCAGACTCGTCAAAATATAATCGATGAGCAGTAACCTCCCTTCAATCGATAGGTATTTTCTCTTACAAGTAACAAGCCTTTCTCCAACAAATCTAGCATTGGCTTCCAAGTTTTGCATAACCTTGGATTTTCATCGGTTGTAATATCTTGGATGGATCTAGGAATACATTTCAAGTGTGGCTAAATAAATAGCAACCGAAATAATGATCGATTTTGAATATTTTATACTTTAGCGACTGATTTTTACAAAAAACAAGAAGTCGCCTCAAAAAAGCGATTATCCATATTTAGCTTGCAGACCAACTCGTAGCTTCTAAGGATCGACTTAATGACCCATAAATTATCCCACGTAACGCCACATGATAAAATTGTATCATCCACGAATCGAAGCATATGGTAACTCAAGAACAAAAAAGGAGTTAAACGGCCTCCTTATCTCAAGCCTCTTTGAGCCAAAAACATTACACTAATGTAATGTTACACTGTCCAATATCATTTTACTCTATACATATTTTTCAAATTTTATCATTTAATTATAAGCTTATAACATAAAGATCAACCCATGAAAAGCTTTATAAAAATATAAAATCATTTGATATGTTATTAATACTTATCAAGATGAACGATGTTCAATAAAAAAAAACATAAATCGTTAATCTTCATGGGTCTCAAAAACATATAAAATGATTTTAGTTTTATGTATAATTTTACATGGATGATCTATGTGATATAAACTTACAATCTAACATTTAAATTTGAAAAATATTTATTAACTCGAGTAAAATGATATTAAGTGATGTAACATTTGTGTAAAATTACATATGTGCACTTTGATCCCTTTGATTATATATATATTCCACTCTTTGATTAAAAGTTTATATCATATAGATCGTCAATGTAAAATTTTACTAAAATCTAAATTCATTTTATATTTTATGAGGATTAAGTCCATTGTGATTTTATCGAATTCCATTAATTTTAATGAATCTCGCTAAAGTTCTCATTCTTACATCCTAGTGGTTTGGTTGTGAAAGCATTTTATATGAAATCTTGGGTTCAAACTCAGTTTTCCATATTCCCCCTCAACATGTGTGTTTATTTAAATATGTGTTGGCCACTAGCTTAATTGCAACAACAAAAATCGTTGTAGATTTGTGCACAATTTTACATGGATCATCTATTTAATAATTTTTATCAAATTCCATTAATTTTAATGAATCTATATAAAGTTCTCATTGTTACAACCTAATGGTTTGTCTGTGAGGCCATTTTATATGAAATATTGGATTCAAACTCAGATCCTCTTATTCTTTCCTCCCCATTTATGTATGGATTTATTTGAGCATGTGTTGGCCACTACATTAATAGCAACAAATAAAATCTAAGTAACATATCAAATCATTGTAGATTTGTGCAAAATTTTCCATGGATCGTCTATTTAATAAAAATACTCAATCCAATACCACTACTACTACTACATGGATCGTCTATTTAATAAATTTTACATGATTTTTTATTTGCTCATTCTAATACTACTACTAATGTATGTTTAATGATAGAGGAACAAAGGCTTCCACTATCACAAGTCTATGGACACAAATCTTGGACACACTCACAAAAAGTAAAATGTAGAATTAACTTTTTGATTTTGCTTAAAATAATTTTTAAAAAAGGTAAAATTAATAATATTTTGTGAGGGTACCTATAGATTTATATTCGTTCTTGATAGACAATCACACCTGAATGTGTAATTGTAACAGTAGCGTTATTGAAATGGATTTGGAATATCCCTGGCATCCCCTTAAATAAAATTCTGTTGACTATAAAACAAATATAAAAAAAAAACAGGAATGTGTATTTGAATTGAAACGTAAAGATCACCAATAGATCATATATGCATGTTCCAATAGTTTACGACTCTATCGTGATCAAGGTGAATCCATACTTCTAACATAAGAAAATTGCTTTTCTAACATTGATAACTTCACAATGACACAAAAAAATTACCCAAAAGCCCCCAGCGGTAGTTAACTACTGTTAGGCTAATCGGCAGCAGTTAACTGCTGCTGGTGCCAGCGGTAGTTAACTGTCGTTGTGTTCGTAACATAAGAACACACAAAACTCAGCTTCCAGCCACTCTATCATCACCATCTCTCTAAAAATTCAAAATTTTCACTCTCTCTCTAAAAAAAACTCTACCAAATCATCCAAAAAAAATTTCACTAAATCACAAGTTATCACTTATGCTATTGTCATAAATTTTAGTTAGTATATATGTTTATAATTTTAGTTGTAGTTTAATTTTTAAATTTTGAATATTTTTAATATAGTTATGTTGTAGATCTGAGATGCTATTAACAAATATTATGAATACTTAATGCAGTTATGTTGCTTAAATTTATATTTTTTTTGAATTTTATAAATTTTAGGGTTTGATTTATTTTTTTTAATATAGTTATGTTGTAGATCTGAAATGCTATTAACAAATATTATGAATACTTGTTATAATGGAGTTATATTGCTTAAATTTATATATTTTTTGAATTTTATAAAATTTTTAGGGTGTATTTAGGATTTTTAGGGTTTATGTAAAATTTTCACTACAAGTGTTTGAGGAAATGTTTGAATGAATTTTTCATTGATTATTTTTAATTTCTTATTGTGTAGATTTGAAACAATGGCCGGGTGGATCGACGTTCATGCCCAATTCAACGGCGGAGAACCTCAGAGGTTGAAAGTTCGATGTCTTGGTGTAACGTTAAGAGATCTCAAAGATCAACTTAATGAATTCAACCCCAGACACACAAGGAGGGTGAAATACGTTTGGTATAAACGTCCAATGCTCGACGAGGGGAGAATATCGTTCACTTGAGTGGAATTAACGAACGACGAAAACGTGAAGAACATGTTTTGGGAGCACAGCATGTTCTAGTGGATCGATATGCGGGTAACATTGCTGAGATCAACTCAAGATATCATCAACAGTCTGATTCCGCGAGAAGATCGTGATTAGGTAGGGAATGCACCTTCCAACTACAACAATTATCTTCCTCTGGATGAGGTAATTCAAACTTGTTAAACGGCAGGACTCCAACATTCGACTGGCATTTCTACTTTTCCATTCAAAAGATTAAATTCTTGTTAGACTTGTTTAAATGAAGGTATTGAAGTGTCAAGGAATGGACCTTATTCTTTTGACACTTGAATACCGTCATTTAGACCAAGCCTAACAAGAATTTAATCTTTTGAATGGAACAGTAGAAATGTTGGTCAAATACTGAAGTCCTGCTGCTTAGCAAGTTTGAATTTACCCAATTCAGAGTTAACATAATTGTTGTAGTTGGAAGGTTCCCGAATGTAATGTAATGTAATGACTCGTCTATATAAGTTAGGAACATGTATTATTGAGAATCAGTTATATAAGTTATGATATCAAATTCCTTCGTATAAGATTTAATCAGTCTTTATTAGAATACACAATTTTTATTCGACTTCACGTTAGATTTAATCATTCTTTATTCGAATACGTGAATGACAAACAAAATTATACGAACACAACGGCAGTTAACTACCGCTGGCACCAGCAGCAGTTAACTGCTGCCAGTTAGCCCAACGATAATTAACTACCGTCGGAGGCTTTTGGGTAATTTTCTTGTGTCATTGTGAAGTTATCAATGTCAAAAAAAGCAATTTTCCTAACATAATGACACGAAGAAGGACGTGACAATGGTGTTACAGTACTGGCTTGTTGTTTATGGGATGGGGAATTGGTGGGCCTTGTTTTGGGTCCATGCCAGGGCAAGTGAACTAGGCAATTTTGGACAAACCTCTAAACAATTTTATATAAAAAATATTTAAAAAAAACTTTTTAACAAACATAAATAAAATCTAATAATAAGGAATACCAAATATTTTGACCAAAAAAAAAAGAAATATTATCATGGACAAACATGCAGGTGAATCAAGATATCAGTCTCAATTATAAAGAGGTGTAGGAGGTGGTTTAATTTTGGTAAACTTTCATGTTACTTTGCAAATCTGTTTCTGGCATGTCTTATGCATTTAATAAATTTATTATTTAGCCTTAAGAAAAAAATATAAAAGGTGTACCCATTTCAAAACGGTGTAATAATAAGTGAAACGAGTAGTAGTTGATAGAATGTAGCCACAATTTGACCAAACGGTGTAAGTGAAGCCGTCACATTCAAAACATACCCTAGAAAATGGGACATCGTATTCACACGTGCTTAATAGAGAACCGGGGTATGAAACGTGTTGTTCTACAAGCTCTCTCTATAAAAACAAGTTACCAAATATCTTCACAAACAAATAACTACAACACTTCATCTCTTCTCTTTCTTGATCTATCTTCAACCAAGGTAACCCTTCTCATATATCCAATAGTTTAGACTTTGCATTTCATTGATTATTTGACCTAATTGTTTGACTTAATTTTCAGCTTGTGCATACAAATAATTCAAGCCGAAAGATGATTCAAATTTCGTCCAACATGCCTGAATTTGTAAGTACACTACATAGTGTATGTGGATTTGCAGTGAGATAAATAAAATTACTATCATAATTTTGATATAAACTATATTGCTTCAACAAAATCGTAGTGTTACTGTGATTTTGCAACACTCGCATGTCATACAAACATAACTTAAAGCAAGTTAAGCTAACTACAAAAACATCCATAGAGAAATTCTAAATTTTATTACTTACCTTTTTTTTCTTTGAATTAACAGGGATTAGTGGAGGACACTACTTTATTTAGTGATCATGAATACGCAATGGATTCATTTGCATTCCAGTTTGATAGTATGGAATACTTCAAGTCTTTCTCAGCATCCCCACAAGAGAGTACTTATTCCTCTCATAACAACAACAACGACAACAACAAACGAATCCATTCTGAAAGCACACAGAACAGTTCTTTCCCCATTGAAAGTAGTCCTGGTCAATCTGTAGCTTCAGCTACACCAACAAAACTACGACTCAAACCCTCATCCTCTTCATCTTCCAAAATTATTTCTTTTGAACCCAACATGGATGCAAAGGTGAAGAAGCCTAAAACCGAGATCGGGTATGGAGAAAATTTGAACTTTGGAAGTGTGATATCTCAAGGTGATTATTATAAACGAGAGAACAAGGTTGCTGCAATAAATAGAAACCCTATTCAGGCTCAAGATCATGTTATAGCCGAAAGAAGACGAAGGGAAAAGCTTAGCCAGAGATTCATTGTTCTTTCATCTCTTCTTCCTGGACTCAAAAAGGTACTATAAATATTCTAATGAATCTCATGCACATAAATAGGTGAATATGTGATCTTTAATATTGAGAGAAATTACATGCAAATTAAGTTAGTATAGTTGCAATTGAGGTCTATCAAGTATACAAATATTATTTAATATTAATCAATGTTTACTTTGCATGCAGATGGACAAGGCAACTGTTTTGGAAGATGCTATAAAGCATATGAAACAACTACAGGAAAGAGTGAAGACTTTAGAGGAACAAGTAGCCGATAAAAAAGTCGAATCAGCTATTTTTCTGAAGAGATCTATTCTCTTTGACGAAGATGATAGCTCCGCTTGCGACGAAAATTCAGACCAATCACTCCCAAAAATTGAAGCAAGAGTTTCTGGAAAAGACATGCTCATCAGAATCCATTGTGACAAACATTGTGGCCGAGCTGCTACCGCAATACTCAACGAATTAGAAAAGCATCACCTCACTGTTCAGAGCAGTTCTACTTTGCCATTTGGAAATAACTATCTTGATATAACAATTATTGCTCGGGTAAAATTTACTTAATTAGTTTATTTTAAATTTCAAGTTGGTCCAACTTATTCTAAAGTGAATAATGTTTTGAACCAACTTAAAACCTAATTAAATAATCATAAGGGACCATTTTGTGTTCTAGGCCCGATTCTTCTTGTGCCCGGTAGAACTCTTTGTTCATGTTAATATATTTCTTTTTAGTTTGTTAAAAAAAATAATAATAAGAGACATGCAATTAAGCCTCTGTATTTTATCTCGGCAAAATTAGCGACAGATTTTATTTAATTTTCATAGCTCATTTAATTTTTTTTCTTGCAGATCAATAAAGAATATTGCTCGACAATAAAGGATCTCGTAAGGAGCATAAGTCAGGTTTTGAGGCAGCTCATTTGATCTTAAGCAACCATTTCAAGGCATCAAAATGTGCATGCTAATGAGTCATGACTATAGTCTATAGTAATGACCTTAGTTTTAATATCATAGTGATTTCTTTTACCTTTTTTTTTTCTTCCATCATTTGGATTACTGAAGTATATATCTGAGTGCAGAGTTCAACATATGATAATGCCAAGGTGTTTTCCTTAATTTTTGCACAATGTCATTTTTTTAGAACTTTGCATCTCTTTTCTTTTTCTTCACACAAGAGGGATTTTTTTAAGAGGATTTGACTATTCAGATAGATCTGTTTCATCCCTCTTTCACGTTGTGAAGATTGAATGACAATGTTGTGTATTTATTTTTATATTGTTTTCTTTTGTCGTTTTGTGGTGGATCCATTCTATATATAAAAATTCTTATGATTATTGTTTGTGAGTTGTGACTAAATGACAACTTGTTCTACCAAATATAGTATTGGATACTCGTGTGGATGCATATCTTCAACTACTTATGATTCACGTTTAATTAATTCACAATGAATAAGATCAACTCTGTGCTTCTAATACTTTTGTAGATAAAGAGTATATAAATGATTAAGTAGCTTCTACATAATCATAAACGATCTGAAATGCTGTATTTTAACAATAAATCCATTTTGTATTGGAGTAGTTGACTAAAATTGGTGATGATTTTCATTGGATCATGAGTATCCTATTGCAATTTAATATAGGAAACCCCCTAATCCAAATCCTAACTCGGGATATTGTCATTGGATCATGAGACTATTTTTAGTATTACTACCATACACGTATGTTTTTTCCATTCAGAGCAAAATTTAAGATTATACTGCAAAAACACATATGCTTAAAATCATTTTTATATTATTCTAACTATTTATTAAATTCTTTTATTTCCCTCTCTCGAACATCAGTATCCTCTAAAATATATATATAATGGTGTAATTTTTTTTGAAAGACAATGATATAATATTTGGATAGTGTGCCAACGCTTAATAACTTTATATCAAATTAATTGATAGAGATATTGCATTGTAATGTAGAGGACGGACACCCCACTTATTCATTCTAAGAGATGAATTTTTAATCATAAGCTGCTTGACTAAAAAAAACTATATCATATACTTATATTTCCAACTACAACAACAACCAAATTTTATCCGACTAAATGGGGTCAGATTAAATTACTTTATAATATTCTATATAAACCATATATTGCCAACTCATTATTGAATTAAACATTATATAATTTTAAGGGTTAATTGTTTAAATTGACCCTATAATATTCGTGAAGTCTAAAAAATGACCCTGTAAAAATAAAAACACATGTTCTAACCTTGTAATTTGAGATTCTTCATATTTTTGACCCTCTAATATATATGAAGTTTCGAAAAGTGATTTAGAGATTGAATTTTTTCATGATTTTTTTGCAAACATGTTTATAATGTAAAAATATGACTTTACACTAAAACATTATAATTTTCCCACAAGAGACCGATTAATTATGAATTTTTAAATGTCTAATATTCAAAAAAAGAAAACAACGGAAATATCGACCTAAAAATTGAATTTTGAGCTGATTGTTCGTATAGACATCAATAAAAATACATAGAAAGGATCTGGAAAGTTTTTATAGCATTTCGAATAAGCCTCAATTTATTTTGATTTTTTAACAAAAGCGTGCAAAATTGCAATTTTGTTCTGAGTAAGCATATAGTCACGTGTCAAATTTTGTTTCCTAATTTTTTAGGCATAGTAAGAACATCATAAGAATCTTCACCATGAAATTTTAGAGTTTTTAAAACGATGAATGAACTAATTATAAATTATTTAAGAAATTCTTAATTATGGGGAATGAAAATTCATAATTAATCATACTCTTGTTGGAAAATTCTAATTTTTTTTTTTATAGCCGTATTTTAACGTTCTAAACGCATGCAAAAAATCATGAAAAAAATTCAACTTCTAGGTCCCCTTTCTAGACATCACATATATTAGAGGGTCAAAAATAAGAAGAATATCAAATTACAGAGTTAGAATATGTATTTTTATTTTTACATAGTCATTTTTCAGACTATGCATATATTACAGGGACATTTTGAACAATTAACCCTAAATTTTAATGTAAATATAAAATCATTTAATATGTTATTGGAATAGTAAAAATTAATGTCTTGTGTTTATATTAAACAACATCAATCTTAACGCACCTCGATTACATATCAAATTATTTTAGATTCCCTCAAGAATTTATAGGAGGATTAATTAAGTAAATGATCGAAATACATATTCACAATTTCGTTTGTAGTCCCTATAAAATAAAATCGCATTTTTCAGTCCATGTACCAATGTCACCAAATATTATGTCAACCAAGTGCCACCCTCCACTTGATCAAGGAAGTATGCAATTTGTAACGTCTCAACGAGCTGAAACGCCTCCAAACAACTACTGGATCATGACATTGAAGGATACGGTCCTTAAAGGTCCCTCCATTATCCTCCAATGGCTCATCCTGGATGGTACACATTATTTCTATCTAAACCTCCCACACTTTGCTGTCTTAATGATTTACGCGTCAGAGTGCTTCCAAATACACCTCTCAACATTCAAACTCGACGAAACGTTGCTTCAGTTTGGTCTACCATCTCGGGCTGGAAAGATTACTACTTTTGGTCAATATTCATTTGAAACAGAGGGCAAAGCCCCTTGTTGACTTATTATACCTTAACATAACGGGCCCATATATGGTCGGTGATCTTATGTTATTCCAGACTTACAGGAAAGACAAAAGCATCGGTATCATATTGATTTTGATTTATTGGTCCCTTTCTCTCTTTTTTTTCTTTTTCCGCTTGATCAAAAAGACCCATTCTCCTTTTCCCAATAGCTTTATCCTAAAGAAGACTACTTGCCCGTCAATTTTGAAACTGAAACAGAAACACTGCGAGTGTGAAAATTCCACCAGTACTAACTACTACATGGTCCATGTATTGTTGATACAATGGAATTTGAAACTTACATCAATAAAAAGATTTATTTTTAAACATTTGAAAAATGAAGAGTATTTAACTCATACTCAACTAACTTTCGTTTGTATTGTCAATATTTTTTTTAGGGGTTGTATTGTCAATATATATATATATATATATATATATATATATATATATATATACACACATACATATATTTGATTTGTACATCTCTCCAATCAATATGAATATATTTTTCATTAGCACTTGTTAATAATGTTTTCTTAAGAACTTTCCACAATACTCTTTTTGAGTAATTGCAAATTGAAGAAAATAGACAATAATGCTTGACTTCTTAACCTTTTTTTGACATATTTTAAGTGCAGTGATATATATTTATATTTTTATGATTACATGAATCATACCCCCAAGTTCCCAACTACAACGTGGCTATTGTTAAGTATATATATTAGAATAAGTTTTTTTTTATTTTATTACAGTATTTTATAAATTGTGATGTTAGATGTGTGGTAAGACTAGACAGGATACAACAGCAAACTTAGAGTAATTTTCATGAGGGGGCTAAATACAAAGAAATTTTTGGAGGGTAAGAAAAATTATTTTTAAAAAAAAATTATATATTAAATTTAAGGGTTAAATATGGTTAATCTCTAAAATTAGTCTTGAAAGTGTTAAATATATTCGTAATTTAATATTTATTAAATAGGCTAACAATTTCTTTTTCGACATAAATAAGTAAGCTATTTGTATTAAACTATCGTTCATTTTGCTTGACAATTGATAATTTTTATTGCTAAAAATGTTTTCATCATAGGTTCTAGAGATCGAAATGTTAAAATAAAACAAATAAGTTTATTAATCAAGTAATAATTTTTTAACCTTTTAATTTATGCTATTTTTTTGCAAATGAAATTGTTTGAGGTAGCTAAAAATGTATTATTGGGTTAGCTAACTATATTAATATACTTAGTTATTGAATAAAAATAAAATTTTTGGAATGATTAGGAATGATAGCATTAGAGAGAGTTATGGTAGTATCTATAGTAGAAAAGATGGTAGAAATTAGGAATATGTGAATACTTGTAGATATTGTATTAAAAAGAAGAAAACAAAATCAGATATAGGAGAGTAAAATCAAAAGAATTAGGTTTATTTGCACTTTTGGATCTCTATTTTATTAAATCTCACAAAAATAGTATCATTTTTTACAATAAAACTTTTTTACCCCTCTACTTTCACATTTGTTACAATTTTGGCCACAACCTATGTTTTTTTTACCCAAAAATGGTGTCTTTTGACGCCAAATAAGGAATTTTAATACCTCAATGTGAATCTAAAGACTAAATATCATTTTTGAGACTAAAATCCGCCTCTTTTGTTATCAAAACTAGTAATTTTTATGGCAAAACCATCGGATGAGGCTTGAGATCAAAATTGCAAAAAAATGATACGGAGGGAGGGAGGAAAATTAATTGGGTAAGTTGGAAGGTGGTGTGTCAACCGAAGGACTTTGGGGGCCTAGGTGTAAGGGATGTGAGATTGATGAATTTGAGCCTTTTCGTTAAGTGGAAATGGAGTTTATTGCAAGGAGAGAACTCACTTTGGAAGGAGATTCTAGTGGAGAGATATGACCACAAAGTTGGTGATTTATTGGAGGGTGGAGTAGGTATGTGGTCGAACAACGCCTCAAATGGTGGAAGGATTTGGTGTCCCTAGCTAAGGGTGAAGAGGTAGATTGGTTTAGGGAGGAGATTGTGAGAGAAGTGTGGGGAATGGGGAAACTACTAGTTTTTGGAAGGTCGCGTGGAGAGGGGAGGAGCCTTTTATGGTTAAATTCCATAGACTTTTTTCAATTTCTAATAATAAAGAGGCATCGATTCAAGAAATGTGGACTCCTAACGCAAGTGAGGGGAGGTGGAATTTTAGTTGGAGGTGCCAATTGTTTGTATGGGAGAATAATCTTTTAATTGAATTATTGGGTATGTTGGATGGTTTTGAGAGGTGCGGAGTTGATGATAGGTGGAGGTGGAAGTTGGAGGATGATCACATTTTTTCGGTTAAATCTATGTATTTGAAGTTGGAGAGTAGAAAATTATGGGAGGATATCCGTCCGGAGGGTGAAATGAAGGTTTTTCGTCAAATTTGGAAGTTCGGGGCACCCTTCAAGGTGAGTGCTTTTGTTTGGAAGGCTTTCCTTAATCGGATCCCTACTTGCCTTAATTTGGAAGTGAGAAATTGTCTTCCTCCCGATATAGGAAACAATTGTGTTTGGTGTGTGTCAGTGCCCAAGTCTTCCACCCATCTCTTTCTTCATTGTGATTTGGCATGGAAGGTTTGGTCAAAGGTGATGCTTTGGTTAGATTTGAATTTTGTGATGCCACCTAACTTGTTTATCCATTGGTAATGTTGGAGTGGTGGTCCTTTTAACAAAAAAATCCGTAAGGGTTTGAAGTTGATTTGGGAGGTTGTGATTTGGGTTATTTGGAGGGCGAGAAATGGTTGTATTTTCAACAATGAGATAGTTAGGTGGGATGAATTAGTGGAGGAAGTTAAGGTTATGTCTTGGAGGTGATTTTTATCGAGATTCAATATTCCGGCGTGTATGTTCTTCAAATGGTGTTGGAGCCCTCGGGACTGTTTGATGAGGTGATGGTTTGGTTGCTTCCTCCAAGGGACTGCAGCTGCAAGTTGGTTTTGGGGAGCAGTTGTGTTTCGAACAGCTTGTGCGGGTGCTGTCTATGTGAAGTTCTGAAATTCTAGCGTACTTGTTTTAAAATGTTCTATAAGATGTTTCAACGTTTATAATGTTTTGTTCAATGTTTCAACATCACGAATTAAACAGAAATAAAAACAAGAAAGTAAATGACAAGAAAGTAAATAACATAGTGAGTTTGTTGACCTAGTTCGGTGACAAACACACCTACTCTGGGGATACCAAGCCAGGAAGCAAATTCACTAGTGTAGTTCTTATTCTATAGCTCTCAGCAAACTCCTCGTTTACACTAAATACCTAGGACCTACCCGTATTGATTTCAACCTAGGAGCTTCTAGATCTGAGATCCCATCTCACTATCCTACAGTCGATCACAGCCCCTGTGATCTATCAGACTAGAACACAAAACACAAAGATGAAGTTACCTTCAAACAAACAACTAACACCTTGCTTACAAGCTTTGGTGTCGCACACAAGAGTTTACAACTCAACACGCAATCCTAAACATGTATCACAAACGATACAAGAAAGGCTCACATGTAGACTCAAAACCCTAAAAGCTAAACTTTTTAGAATGACGGCTTGAATCGTTCATTAGGTCTTAATGTCTTCCTTTTATACTGAAGCAGCTCGAGTCAAATAATCTTGATGGGCTTCAGAACAAAACAAATCGTCCAGCTGATCTGCAAAACAAGAATCAGAGACAAATATGGAAAGTCCTAAAATGTCGAAACATCTTTAGGATTGTCCAAAACAACTTCAAATATTTCCTAAAATATAATCACAACTTTAGAAATATTCCACAACTAATCATGTAGTGATATGCGCGTTGCTTGGTCAAAAGATAAGGAAATATTGTTTCCTTAAATAATAAAGGCGCGCGTACAAACATGCAAGATACATGGCACACTGAACCGTGCCAGGATGTTGGAACATTGTATCCAACATCTTGCAGACATGTTTGAACCATGTTGGAACATTGGTTCCAACAACACAAACAAGGATATTTGTTTTAGCAACAATGCAGCTAATACAAATACCCAACAGGTTCAGCTCCTGTAGCTGTCCTGCGCACCTGCAGTTTTTCTACTGTGTTTTTGTTTGGCTGTTCGGATTTGAGCTTGTGGCTAGCGTGGTTTTGTGGTGCCGGTGATAACAAGGTGTTGGTTTTTGTTGGTTTTCAAAATTGTTTTATACTTAGGAGTATAGGGGGGTTTTTGTTGAGTTGTTTTTGGTGTTTAGGTGCCCTCTTTTATAAGGCACTTATTGTACTATTTTTCCTCCTTTGCCGGTTTGTGCACCTTATCTAGCCGTGCCTAATAATATTTGCTGATTAAAAAAAAATTGATTTTAAATAAGGAATCAAAAGTGTAGTTAAAACCTACAAAAATAAACATTACCAAAAAAACCTATGAAATGATTCAATGAACATGCAGAAAATACAAAGTGATTGTATGTCAAAATGCTAGAATGATTCGCGCATCAATGTCTAAACCTTTTATTGATTGACATCGATGTTTAACCTACTTAGACTTTATGCAAAAACTCAAAAAGGCGAAACTTGTACCATTTGAACACAAACGTATTCTAAGCATCTGTCTTCATATATTTTTGTTTTATCTTAGAAAGTCTTCATGAAAATTATAGTTTTTGCTTCACATAGTAGTAAGTATAATATTTGACTTTTTAATGCATGATATATATGTGATGTGAGTATGATTGTAACTGTGACTATATAATGTATTGGCAAATTAATGTGTGTAAAAGCGATGTGAAAATTATATTCCAATGATCATGTGTGATAAAATTTGTTTCTAGAAACAAGAATTGAGGCAATTATTTATATCAATTTGTTTCTAGAATGAAGGCAATTATTTGCATCAACTTCAAAATTCTTTTCTC